>Ga0209181_10000791_pt1 | contig 58236 bp, 51 predicted proteins | sample MAT05_FD_187208 | JGI IMG/M metagenome (GOLD analysis project Ga0209181, IMG submission 187208) | Freshwater microbial communities from Lake Fryxell liftoff mats and glacier meltwater in Antarctica - MAT-05 (SPAdes) (version 2) | ecosystem: Environmental > Aquatic > Freshwater > Ice > Liftoff...
TGCTGCGAGAACGGCGCCTGATAGCCGTAGGGCGGCGGATAGCCCTGCTGGCCATAGCCCGGCTGGCCATAGCCCGGCTGGCCATAGCCCGGCTGGCCATAGCCCGGCTGGCCATAGCCCGGCTGGCCATAGCCCGGCTGGCCATAACCCGGCTGGCCATAGCCCGGCGGCGGCTGGCCGTACCCGGGCGGGGGCGGCGCGTAACCCTGGGGCGGCGGACCCGGCGGCTGGCCGTACTCCGAAGGCACCTGCGAGGGATCGGAGGCCGTGGCCGCGACCGGTAGCGGCGATCCGCAACGCGCGCACACCGACGCGCCAACCTGATTCTCCGCGGCGCAACGGGGGCAGTTCATGGCCGCGAGCATGCCGTCCGCGGTGGCCGCGCGCAACCCCGATCCGCTACCCTACCGGCGTGCCGGTCCGCTCAACCGTCTCTACCCTCGCCTTGCTCGCCGTCGCTGCCTGTGGCGGCTCGTCCTCGTCGTCCGATGCCGGCCTCGTCGACGCCCTGGTGGTCGACGCGCCACCCGCGCCGTACTGCACCTCCAAGCCGGGCACGACGCTCAAGCTGACCGCGGTCGCGACCGGCCTGCGCGATCCGGTGTGGGTCACCGCGCCGGCCGGCGATAACCGGGTGTTCATCCTCGAGCAGCCCGGCGTCATCCGCGTGATGCGCGACGGCAGCCTCTCGCCCACGCCGTACCTCGATCTGCAGGATCGCGTGAACGCCACTGGCGACGAGCAGGGCTTGCTCGGCCTCGCGTTCCACCCGCAGTTCGCCCAGAACGGAAAGTTCTACGTGCACTACACGTCCAACGACGCCCAGCTGGTGATCGCGGAATTCACGGCGACGCCGTCCGCGGACACCGCGCCGGTGGCGAGCGCGCGCACGCTCATGGCGGTGCCGCACAACTACGACAACCACAACGGCGGCACCGTCGCGTTCGGTCCTGACGGCTTCCTGTACATCTCGATGGGCGACGGCGGCGGCGCCGACAACTTCCTCGGCAACGGCCAGAACCCGCAGTCCAAGCTCGCCAAGGTCCTGCGCATCGACGTCGACACCGGCTCGCCCTACGGCATCCCGCCCGGCAACCCGTGGGCGACCAGCGGCGGCGTGCCCGAGATGTTCGCGTGGGGCCTGCGCAACCCGTACCGGTTCTCGATCGATCCTGCGACCGGCGACGTCTACATCGGCGACGTCGGCCAGGGCACCTACGAGGAGCTCGACTACGTGCCCCACGGCACCGTCGGGCTCAACTTCGGCTGGGCGGTCTTCGAGGGGCCGATGTGCTTCACCGCCGACCCCGACGGCGACGAGGGCTGCGACATGCCAGCGCCGTACCGCGCCGCCGCGCTCGCGATCGATCGCCGCAGCAACGGAGAGAACTCGATCGTCGGCGGTCACGTCTATCGCGGCGCCTGCATGCCCGACCTCGACGGCACGTACTTCTTTGGCGACTACGGCGCCGGGCGCATCAAGACGCTGAAGATCGAGGGCGGCGTCGCGGTTGGCGAGCAGGACCGCACGCCCGATCTCGATCCCGGCGGCAACTTGGTCTACCAGCAGCTTTCGAGCTTCGGGGTCGACGGCTTTGGGGAGCTGTACGTGACCGCGCACGAGTCGGGGCGCGTGTATCGCATCGAGGTCGAGTGAACCCAGCCGAGGGCCGAGTGCGCGCGGCGCTGGCGACGGGCGCGGCGGCCGACCCCGACGACGTCGCGGCGCTGCTGGTGCTGCTCGACGAGGCCCGCACCGAGTCGGCCGAGCGCTGGGCGGCGATCGGGCGCCTGGCGCCGGCCGCCAAGACCCAGCGTGATCGCGCGCAGGCCGCGACGCGACTGCTCGCCGTGCTGCGCGAGGCGTTGAGCGCCGAGACGCTCGACGAGGCGTCGCGCGCCGACTGGGCTCGCCGGATCGGGGCTATGCTCGGAGCCCATGGCTGACGACCTGCCCAAGCCCGAACCCAAAGCAGTCGACGAGAAGCTGGCGCTCCAGCTCCGCCACATGATCGAGGAGAACGTCCTGAAGGGCGTGCCCTACGGCGAGGAGCGTTGCGACAACTGTCTCTACTATCTCGAGCCCGACGACAAGCTCGCCTATTGCTGGCACCCGAAGCTGCGCGTCTTGGTCGGCGGCAACTGGTGGTGTCAGTGGTGGGAGAAGATCGAGTAAATGCCCGCGGCCCGTCTGGACGAGGAGCTCAACGAGCAGGAGCTCCTCGAGCTCGCGCGCGCGACCGAGCAAGCCGACGTCGAGCGCGAGATCCAAGAAGAGGACGAACGCGTCGAGGAGCAGCTACCAGCCTCGGTGCGGCGCTATGCGTCGGTCGTGCAAGCGGTGCGCGCGCTGGTCGAGGGGCGCTCGGTCGACTTCGACACGCTGGTCGACCTGACCAAGGAGGAGCGCGACGCGCTCGAGGAGATGGCCGAGGTGCTGCGAGGCGCCGAGGGCACGCGCTTCCTGTACGCCGAAGATCGGCTCAGCGCGCTCAACGACACGCTGGCGGTGCTGCAGCCGGCGCTGTCGGTGGCGACCCATGGCGCCGGCGTCGAGCTGCTGCGGGCGTCGTTCGTCGACGTGGTCGACCGCATCAACACCCTGCGCGACCAGTTGCAGAGCCTCGAGGACGCCGAGGATCTCGATCTCCAACGTCTGGAGCGGGTGAAGAAGGCCGAAGCCGGCGACGACGACGGCGACGACGACGACGACGCTGGTGACGAGGGCGACGACGACGCGGAGGACGGCGAGGCTGCAGCGACGCCGGCTGCGGCTGACGGCGAGGACGACCAGCCGGCCGCAGCGCCGGCCGCGTCGAAGAAGGGCAAGCCCAAGCAGCCGCCGGTCGACGACGAGGGCACCCCGCCGAGCCAAGGCGAGGCGTGACGGTCGCGCCCGCGATGATGGCGCTGGTCGCGCGCATCCGGCTGCGCGCCGAGGCCGCGTTCCTGGCCCGGCTCAACGCCGGCACCGGCTTCGCCGACCAGCGCACGCCCAGCCAGATCCACCTGCGCGATCCGGCGGCGGTGGCGCGCCTGGGTCGGGTCGCGCTGCGCCCGAGCGAGACCCATTCCAAGCAGGCCGCCGCGGTGGCCGCCGCGATCGCCGCCGCCGAGCTCGAGCCCGACACCTCGCGCCTCGCCGAGCTGGCGGCGCGCACCGCCCTCGACGACGCCGAGGTCGCGCTGGCCGCGATCGCCCTCGCGGTCGCCATCGACGACGACACCCGCGAGCTGTGCCACGCGATGGCGGGCCGGCGCCGTCCTGGTCTGTACCTCGACGTGTGCGGCGAGCTGGCACCCGCGCTGGCCGGGCCCGATGCCCGGGCCCGCGCCGCTGGCCCCCGCGCGCTCTTGGTCGACACCGCGCTGTTGCTCGTCGACGACGACAGCGGCGCGGTCCGCGCCAGCCGCCGGCTGGTGGCGTGGGCCCTGGGCGACGATCGTCTGCCGGCGCCGCTCGACGAGCTGGCCAGCTTGGGCGACGACGCGTCGGTGTGGCTGCCCGCGGCGTTGGTCGCCGAGGCCGACGCCATCGCCGATCGCATCGCCGCGGCGGCGGCCACGCCGGTCGCGGTCCTGTTGCTGGGCCCGCGCGGCAGCGGTCGGCGCGCGGTCGCGGCCCAGCTCGCGCGCCGGCTGTCCCGCCCGCTGCTCGCCGCCGATCTCGGGGACCTGCTGGCCGGCGCGCCGACCGCCGATCGCGCGGCGCTGGTCCGCGCCTTCCTCGGCGAAGCCCACCTGCGGGGCGCGGTGCCGTTCCTGTCCGGCACCGACGCGCTGGCCGGCGAGCGCGACGTCGAGCGCGCGGCCATCGCCGCCCTCGGCCGCGGCCCGAAATTGCTCTGTCTGGCCGCGACCGGCAAGGCCCTCACCAGCGTGCCGCTGGGTCGGCCGTTCCATCTGGTGCGCATGCCGCGCAGCGACCTCGACGATCGCGAAAAAGCCTGGACCGCGTCGCTGGCCGAGGTCGGCGCGACCCTCACACCCGACGAGGCCGCCGAGCTGGCCGGTCGCTATGTCCTGGGGCCCGGGGCGATCGCCGAGGTGTCGACCGAGGCCGCCAGCTTCGCCACGGCGCGCGGCACCGCGGTCGATCGCGGCGAGCTGGAAGAAGCGGTCGCGCGCCGGCTGTCGATCCGCCTGGGCGCCTACGGCACGCTCATCACGCGCAAGGCCCGCTTCGACGAGATGGTGCTGCCCGACGAGGTGGTCGAGGTCATGCGCGACGTGATCGCGATGGTCGACAACCGCGCCCAGATCCTCGAGCGCTGGGGCTACCAGCGCCACCTCGGCATCTCGCGCGGGGTGTCGGCGCTGTTCTCGGGCGAGCCCGGCACCGGCAAGACCATGGCCGCCAGCGTGGTCGCGTCGGAGCTCGGCCTCGAGCTCATCCGCATCGATCTGTCGCAGGTCGCGTCGAAGTGGGTGGGCGAGACCGAAAAGAACTTGGGCCGGATCTTCGACGAGGCCCACGACGCCAACGCGATGCTGCTCTTCGACGAGGCCGACGCGCTCTTCGGCAAGCGCACCGAGGTCAAGAGCGCGCAAGATCGCCACGCCAACCTCGAGGTCAACTACATCCTCCAGCGCATGGAGAGCTTCGACGGCGTCAGCATCCTGACCACCAACTTCGAGAGCTCGATCGACCAGGCGTTGCAGCGTCGCCTCAACTTCCGGGTGCGCTTTCCCGAGCCCGAGGTCGACGAGCGCACCGCGCTGTGGAAGAAGCTCCTGCCGCCCGAGACCGGGCTCGCCGAAACCGCGCCTTACGACCGGCTGGCCGAGCGCTTCGAGATGACCGGCGGCTACATCAAAAACGCGATCGTGCGGGCCGCGGTGATCGCCGCCCGCGAGGGTCGCGGCCTCATCGTCGACGACCTGTGGGCCGGCGCCCACCACGAGTACGCCGAGATGGGGAAAGTCTTGTCGACGTTGACCAGAACCTGACGGGCTGCGACATTGCGCGCCGCATGAACGCTGACGCCGACCAGCTCCTCGCCAAGAAGAAAACGACCGGCAGCATCGTGTGCTTGGTCGCCGGCCTGCTCGTCCTGATCTCGCTGTTCTTGCCGTGGATGAAGGCGGCCAAGGGCGTCGACCTCAGCATGACGCTCCTGCACATGAAGGCCTGCGGCGGCGACAAGTGCGAGTCGATCTCGAACCTCAAGATGGCCAAGATGCTCACCGACCAGTACCGCGAGTCGACCGAGCGCGCGAAGTCGTGGACCGACGAGGAGCACCAGTACCGCAAGACGCCCAGCGAGCCCGGCACCAGCTTCGCGTACTTCGGCATCGCCACGCTGGTCGTCGGCCTCATCGGCGCGCTGGCGCTGATCGCCGCCGGGGGCCTCGCGCTCAAGCAGAAGTTCATCCGCGAGCCGATCGCGGTCACCACGGTCGCGCTGGTCGCGCTGTGCCTCGCGCTGGTGCTCGGCTGCGTGTTCGTCGCGGTCAAGCCCGGCGACAGCGACGCCGGCCGACTGCTCGGCGTGTCGTGGCCGTTCTTCGTCTTCGGTATCGGCGTGGTCGCCGGCATCGCGGGCGCGCAGATGTTGGGCAAGGCCTACGGGCCGCCCGAGTTCGATCCCTACGCTGATCCGACGATGCCCACCTGAAAGGTCCTCGATGTCCCTGCAAGGCAAGACGCTCTTCATCACCGGTGCCAGCCGCGGCATCGGGCTCGCCATCGCGCTGCGCGCCGCCCGCGACGGCGCCAACATCGCCGTGGTCGCCAAGACCGCGGAGCCCGACCCGCGCCTGCCCGGCACCGTGTTCTCGGCCGCCGCCGAGATCGAGGCCGCCGGCGGCAAGGCCCTGCCCTGCGTCGTCGACATCCGCAACGAGGACGCCGTCGCGGCCGCGGTCAAGAAGACCGTCGAGACCTTCGGCGGCATCGACATCCTGGTCAACAACGCCTCGGCGATCCACCTGACCGGCACCGAGTCGACGCCGATGAAGCGCTACGACCTGATGCACTCGATCAACACCCGCGGCACCTTCGTGTGCTCACAGGCGTGCATTCCCTTCCTCAAGAAGGCCGCCAATCCGCACGTGCTGATGCTGTCGCCGCCGCTCAACATGGAGACCCGCTGGTTCGCGCCGCACGTCGCGTACACCATGGCCAAGTTCGGCATGAGCATGTGCGTCCTGGGCATGGCCGGCGAGTTCAAGAACGCCGGCGTGGCGTTCAACGCACTGTGGCCGCGCACCGCCATCGCGACCGCGGCGGTCAAGAACCTCCTCGGCGGCGACGCGGCGATGAAGGGCTCGCGCTCGCCCGAGATCATGGCCGACGCGGCCTACGCGATCTTCAACCGGCCCAGCCGCGAGTGCACCGGCAACTTCTTCATCGACGACGACGTGCTGGCCGCCGAGGGCGTGACCGACCTCGCGCAATACCAGCTCGATCCCAACGCGAACCTCATCCCCGACTTCTTCATCTGAACGGCTGAGGCTAGCGGCAGCGCACGGTGACCGGGCCGCCGCCGTCGCCGACACAGCGCCGGTCGCCGCAGTCGGCCGCCTTGCAGGCGGCGTCCTCGCTGGCGAAGCAGCGCCGCTTCACGACGAAGAAGCAGTCGTCGCGGCTCCCCGCGTAGCGCCAGCCGCCCCAGGCCTTGCCCTGGCGCGGCACCGCGTCGGCCTCGGCCGGCTCGGGCGTGGCCTCGGAGCCGTGGCGGCCCTGGTCCTTGCTCTCCGAGCGCGCACCGCTGGGCTGCTCGGCGGTGAGCGGTTCACCACCGCATGCCGCGAGAGCTGCCGTAGCGACGATCGCAGCGAGGACGCGACGCATGGTTGCCGGGGTGAATCATGCCATAGTCGAGACCGTGTCGGCGGACGACGAGCAGCTGCGCGCGCGCCTTCGCGAGCTCGAGGCCGAGGTTTCGGCCACGACCGAGGCCGACCGCGCCCGCAAAGCCGACGCCGTGGCCCGGGTCCAGGCCCGCCGGGCCGCCGCCGCCCAAGAGTCGAGCGCGCTGCGCCGGCGCCAGGCCGAGCTGGTCGCCGGCAGGAGCGGCTCCGACAACGACGGCATCGCGGACGAGCCGCCGGCGCGGTCGTCCCGGCGCGGCGAGGCCGGTGACCTCGAGCGCGCCCTGTCGCTCGCCCGCAAGGCCGGCGACGTCAAAGCAGAGCTGGCGCGCCCGACCAAGGCCGGCGACAAGTCGTGGCTGATCTCGACGGCGCTGTCGTTCTTCTTCGGCCCGCTGGGCTGGCTCTACGCCGGCGCCTTCCGCGAGACCATCCCGGCCGCCGCGCTGTACCTGATCGTCGCCGGCATCGTCTCGAAGATCATCCCGATGTTCCTCCTGATGCCGGTGCTGATGGTGGTGCTGCCCATCTCCGCGATCGGCGGGCTGGTCTACGCGATCGGCCACAACCGCGCTGGCAAGCGCATCCGGGTCTTTGGCGACGACAAGCGCAAAGACGGCCGGCTCGGCTCGCTGCCCGGCAAGTCGGCGCTGCCGCCCGGCGACGACTGAGTGCCGACCCGCGTCGAGGCCGTCGACGATCCGCGCATCGCCGCGTACGTCAGCGTGCGCGAGCGCGATCTGGCTGGCCGCGACGGCGAGTTCCTGGCCGAGGGCGACGTGGTGGTGCGCGTGCTGATCGCGAGCCAGCGTTACCGCGTGCGCTCGGTGTTGGTGAGCGAGCGACGCTGGGCGAGCGCGCAGCCGGTGCTCGCTGGGCTCGACCCCGGCGCCGAGATCTTCGTCGCGCCCCAGCCGGTGATGGACGCGATCGTCGGCTTCCCGATCCACCGCGGCCTGCTCGCCGTGGCCGAGCGCGGCGCCGCGCGCGACCCCGGCGCGCTGCTGGATGAGATCGGCAGCGCTGGCGTCACGACCGTGGTCGGCGTGGTCGGCATCGCCAACCACGACAACCTCGGCGGCATCTTCCGCAACGCCGCGGCCTTCGGCGCGGGCGCGGTGCTCCTCGACGCGACCAGCTGCGACCCGCTGTATCGCAAGGCGATCCGGGTCTCGGTCGGCGGCGCGCTGGTGGTGCCGTTCGCGCGCTGCGCCTCGGCCGAGGCCATGCTCGCGCTGCTGGCGGCGCGCGGCTTCGAGACGATCGCGCTCGCCCCGCGTGCCACCGAGCGGATCGACCAGCTGACCCTCGGGCCGCGCCGCGCCATCGTGCTGGGTGCCGAGGGCCCCGGCCTGCCCGCGGCCGTGCTGGCGCGCACCCGCGGCGCGCGCATCGACATCGTCGACGGCTTCGACTCGCTCAACGTCGCGGTAACCAGCGGCATCGCGCTGCACGCGCTGAGCGCGCATCGCATGAACCGCAAATAGACGCGATGAGGCGCTTCCTGCCCCGGAATCGTGCCAAGGTCCGCGCCCCGTGAAAGAACCGACCCCCGAGCGCTTCGACGATCTCGGCCTCATCGAGCCGCTCGCTCGGGCCGTCCGCGAGCAGGGCTACGAGCGCCCCACGCCGATCCAGGCCCGCGCCATCCCGCATCTGCTCGAGGGTCGCGACCTCCTCGGGCTGGCCCAGACCGGTACCGGCAAGACCGCAGCGTTCGCGTTGCCGATCCTGCAGCGGCTGTACAATCACCCGCCCGCCGCGACCGGTGGCCACCGCGGCTCGAGGCCCATCCGCGTGCTCATCCTCACGCCGACCCGCGAGCTGGCCTCGCAGATCGCCGAGAGCTTCGACACCTACGGCAAGTACCTCAAGCTGCGCACCGTCGTGATCTTCGGTGGCGTCGGCATGGAGCCGCAGAAGCAGGCGCTGCGCACCGGCATGGACGTGCTGGTCGCGACGCCGGGCCGCTTGCTCGACCTGGCCGGCCAGGGCCTCTTGCACCTGCCCAACCTCGACGTGTTCGTCCTCGACGAGGCCGACCGCATGCTCGACATGGGCTTCATCCACGACGTGAAGCGCATCATCCGGCTGCTGCCGCCCAAGCGCCAGACGCTGTTCTTCTCCGCGACGATGCCGCCCGAGGCCCAGGCCCTGGCCGACCAGCTGCTCCGGGACCCGGTCCGGGTCGCGGTCGCGCCGGTGTCGTCGACCGCCGAGAAGGTCGAGCAGGAGCTGGCGTACGTCGACAAGGGCGACAAGCGGGCCCTGCTCAGCGAGCTCTTGCGCGACGTCAACATGCGCCGCGTGCTGGTCTTCTCGCGCACCAAGCACGGCGCCAACAAGATCGCCGAGCACCTGGTCAAAGACGGCGTCGGCGCCGAGGCCATCCACGGCAACAAGTCGCAGAGCGCTCGCGAGCGCGCCCTCGCGCACTTCAAGTCGGGCCACGTCCGCGTGCTGGTCGCGACCGACATCGCCGCCCGCGGCATCGACATCGACGACATCACGCACGTCGTGAACTTCGATCTGCCGGAGGTCCCCGAGCAGTACGTCCATCGCATCGGCCGCACCGCGCGCGCCGGAGCGTCGGGCTACGCGGTCTCGTTCTGCGACGCCGACGAGCGCGAGCTGCTCCAGCAGATCGAGCGCCTGACCCGCCAGCAGATCCCGGTCATCGAAGGTCACCCCTTCGAGGACCGCGCGCCCCGACCCTTGCGCCCCGGCGAGCGGGTCGCCGCCTCGCCCCAGGCCCAGATGCAGATGCGCCGCGACGCCCAGCGCAGCGGTGGCGGTGGCGGTGGCGGCGGCCAGCGCCGTCGTCGCTAGCTGTCGGCCACGCGGGTCGCGGTGCGCTACATCGGACCGACGAGCGTGACGGTGACGAAGGCGGCGCCGTAGCCGCTGCCGGGATCATCGCCGAACGCGATCACTTGCTTGAGCGCGCGGATGTTGCCATTCGGGCCTGGCGCCAGGGCTTGTGCCCGCTGGGCGGTCCTTGCTTGTACCAGCCGGTGACGATCCAGCGCGTGAGTGCCGTGGGGGTGAACGACCATCCGTCCTGGTTGCGATCGTAGTTGCCGCGCTCGAAACAGCTTGTCGACGCTGCCGCCGGTAAGGGCCGACTCTTGGTAGCCGTCGACCGCGAATTCGTTCCAGGCCGGAATGCTGAACTCGACCGTCGCGGTGTGTCCGGGCAGCTGTTCGATCGTCAAGAAGTTGTCGCTGTTGATCGGCTGACTGCCTTCGGGACCGTAGAGGGCAGCATCCAGAGTGATCGGCGCCATGGCACCTCGCTTTCGCGGGCCCTAAGGGCAGCGATGCGCGAAAACCAGAGGGTCAGTAGCATCGGCTGACCAGCCAGAGCACGGCGAGCGAGACGGCGAGCGTCGGGATGGTGAGGATCACGCCGGTCCGGATGAAGGTCGAGACCCGGACCACGACGCCGTGCCGGCGCAGCAGGTCGTACCAGATGAGCGAGGCGAGGGAACCGACGGGCAGCAGGCGCGGGCCGAGGTCGCCGCCGACCAGCGCCGCGAAGGCCGGCGTGTGGCTGGGCGCGCCGTCGAGGGCGAAGGCGTTGAGCACCGACATCGGGTGGTTGTTGAGCAGCGCCGAGCCGAGCGCGGAGACTCCGCCGACCACGCCGATCGAGTAGCCCGAGCTGGTGTACAGCGAGCGGAGCCACGCCACGACGCCGACGCGGTCCAGGGCCAGCGCGAGGATGAACACGCCGGTGAGGAACGGAAAGACCGCCCAGGCCACGCCGGCGGCCAGGGCCCGGGGCCGATGCCCCGACGCCAGCCCCGCGATCGCGCACACCGCGCCGCCGACCGCCGCGATCGGCCACACCGGCACGCCTACGTACGACAGCGTCGGGTACGCCAAGAGCAGCGCCACCACGGCGGCGAACACGACCCACCCGCCCGGCGTGATCGGCGGTGGGCGGACCGGCCACGCGCCCAAGGCCGGCGCGTCGTCGGCCAAGGCGTCGCGGAAGATCCAGGTCAGCACCAGATACGCCGTGATCCAACCGGCCAGCGCGATCGGGATCATCACCAGGGCGTAGTAGTTGAAGCCGATCCCGGCGTGCTCCGCGAAGATCAGGTTCATCGGGTTGGAGATGACCAGCGGCGCGACCCCGGCCGCCGCGAACACCGCCACCGCGAACGGCACCAGGAACCGGGGATGGCGCCTCGGATAGACCGTGCGCAGGAGCGTGATCACCGTCGGGGTGACCACCAGGATCGCCGCGTCGTTCGACAACACCGCGGCCACCGCGGCCGCCAGCACGAACGTCATGCGGAACGCGTGGCGCACCGGCCGGCGCGTGAACGGCTCGATCCACGCCGCCAGCCGCTCGAGGAGGCCCATGCGCTCGGCCGACGACGTCATCGTCATCACCGCGGCCAGCGTGACGTAGGCCCGCCATTGGGCGTCGAGGGCGGCCGTCACGTCGTGCGCGTGGATCACGCCAGCCAGCAACGCGCAGCCGACCGCCACCAGCGCACCCAGCGCCGGGCCCAGGCCGTGGGGCCGCCAGGCGACGATCGCGATCAGCGCCACCAGCCCGAGGAAGACCAGGGCCGTCGCCATCACAGCTCGACCGCGAGGCCGAGCACGGCCGCGACCGGCGCTTGATAGCGCGTCGGCAACCCGTAGCCCGGGTTGCGGTGGGCCGGCCCGTCGTCGAAGTCGTCCTTGAGCCAGATCAGATCGCCGCGGTCGCCGCCGTCGACCGGCCGGGCATCGGAGGCATAGACGTCGTCGACGCTGGTGGGCGCGCGCCGGTCGAACAAGTTGAACACATCGAGCGTCGCGGTCACCCGCCCGCGCCGCGCCGCCAGGTGCAGGTTGGCGGCGGAGACCAGCGGCAGCCGACCGACGCTGCCCCGCGCGATCGCGAAGTCCTCCGCGGTGCCGATCCTCGCGTCGCGCGGGCGCCCCGAGATCGCGCTGGCACGGAGCCCGCCCTCGACCACCAAGCCGCGCCAGCCGCCGCGCAGCGCCAGCTCGGCGAAGAACCGGTGCGGTTGATCGTTGGGCAGCGCGCCGGTCGCGTTGTGGTCGCCACCGTCGTCGAACAGCGGCGACGACGACAGGTTGTAGCCGGTGGCGGGATCGTAGGGGCCGGGCCAGTTGCCGCGTAGGCGCGACCACGCATAGCCGATGCGAACGCCGAGCCGCGCGGTCGGCGCGTTCTCGAGCCAGGTCGCGACCTCGGTGTACTCGCGGGTCGCGGCGACGCCGCCGTTGCGCCCGGCCCCGGTGAGCACGCCGTGATCATCCTCGAGGGCGCGCCCGAGATGGCGCTCGCGCACCGTCACGCCGAGCCGCACCACGTCGGGCCAGCCGACCTCGACGCCGATCAGGGCCTCGTCGACGCGGGTGCCGCGCGCCTCGGCGTCGACCGCGATCGTACCACCGCCACCCAGCGTGCTCGACTGGTCGCCGCCAAACGTGAGCGTCTGCAGGATCGTCGGCCCCGCGAAGACGCGCTCGCCGGTGCCGGTGGGCAACACCTGCGCGTAGCGGCCCCAGCCCACGAACAGCCGCGAGCGGCCCTGGCCGACGAAGTCCCACGACGCGCTGGCCCGCGGCAGCACGTCGCGCAAGACCAGCGCGGTGCCGAGCTGGGTCGACTCGCCACGCACGCCGTACTCGACGGCGACGGTGGCGGCCGGGCGCCAGGTGTCGGCGACGTAGGCCGCGGCGTAGCGGGTCCGGTAGGTCGTGCTGGCCTGGTCGAGGATCGTGCAGCTCACGCCGCCACAGTCGTCGTCGAACCCGGGGCCCGACCCGATGCGCACCAAGCGGTAGTCGACCCAGGTGCCCTCGCCCAGCTGCTGGCGGAGCGAGCCGCCGGTGTAGCGCTGGGTGAGGACGACGCGGCCATCCTCGCCGGTGACCCCGACGGCCAGGAGGTGCTCGCCGAGCCGGTGTTCGATATCGGCAGTGATCGTGGGTCGATCCTGCACGACGTCGACCAGGGAGCCGGCGCCGCCAGCCCAATAGTAGCCACCCACCGGACAGCGCTGGAGGCTCGATGGCCCGGCGTCGTCGACGCAGGCGGCCCGGATCGACCGATCGATCGCGTCGCCGACGCCCGCGACTGGCGCCGGCACGTAGGCCGTGCCGATCGCGGGCCGGTCACCGCCGGCCCCATGCGGCGACTCGCGGCGCGCGCTGCGAAACCACGACGCCTGCGCGCGCACGGTCGTCGCGTCCCAGCTGCCAGTCCAGGTCGCCGACCCGGTGAGCGCGCTCACGTCGCGGTCGACGCCGGCCGCGGTCGCCTCGGCGGCACCCAGCCAGCGCACCGAGCGGGCCCGGTTGCCGAGCGCGGTCAGCGCCAGCGCGTGATGCGCCGTGCGATAGCCGGCCCGGGCCAGGATCGGCGCGGCGAAGCCCAGGCCGTCGCGACGCTGCGACGCGATCGGCTCGACCACGAGCGCGCCATCGTCGTCGACATCAGGGGCGCCGTCACCGCCGACATCGACGAGCCGGAACCCGCGGCGCTCGAGGCTGTGGTCGGCCAGGCTGGGCGCCACGCCGGCGACGTACCAGCCGTGGGCGCCGATCGGCCCGTCGACGACGCCGACCGCCGACGCGGTGCGGAGGTCGGCGTAGCGCGCGACCACCAGCTCGTACTCGCTGCCCGCGCGCGGCACCTCGGTCGGCGCGCGCCCGGCGCCGAGCCAGGCCCGCACCTCGCCGTCGTGGGTCGGGCCGCCTTCGCGCAGCTCGGCGTCGATGACCGCGCCCAGCGCCGCGCGATCGCGCGCGCCGAAGCCGGCGGTTCGGACCCGCACCCCGTCGAGAAAATCGAGCGGGACCGCCGCGCCGAGATCGCCGTAGCGCGGCGCGTCGATCGGCGCACCGTCGAGCAGCCAGCGGTTGTCGAGACTCGAGGCGCCGTTCCAGGCCAGCCCGGCGTTGTCGCGCGTCGCGCCCAGCCCGTAGCCGGCGACGGTGCCGACGTCGGCGTCGACCGTCGGTAAGCGCCGCAGCCAGGCCCGCGACAAGAAGGTCTCGACGGTCGCCGGCGCCGCGCCGTCGCGACGCGGACAGCGCAAGGTCCTGGCGTCGCGACAGGTCGCCGGCTTGGCCGTGGGCTGGTTGGACAGGCCGAACAGGTCTTCGGGGCGCTGGTCGGCGTGGGCGGTCGCCACGCCGGTTACGAGTAGCGCGACGACCGCGGTTCGGCGAGCATCTCGGCTCGATGGCAAAGCCACGCCCATGGACGGCAGCATCGCACGGTCCCCTCACCCGCATCGCCGATGGGCTGTGGATCGTCGACGCCACGCTGGCGCTGCTGCCGATCGGTCGGCGCATGACCATCGCGCGCACCGGCGACGGCTCGCTCGCGGTCCACAGCGCGATCGCGTGCGACGAGGCGACGATGGCCGCCATCGACGCGCTCGGCGAGCTCCGCACGATCGTCGTGCCCAGCGGCTTGCACCGCATCGACGCGCCGGCCTACCAGGCTCGCTACCCGGGCGCGCGCGTGCTGGCCATGCCGGCTTCCCAGCGCAAGGTCGCCCGGGCGGTCGCCGTCGACGGCGGCTACGAGCTCCTGCCGCGTGGGGACGAGCTCGCGGTCGAGCCCTTGGCCGGCGTCGCCAAGGAGGCTGCGTTGGTCCACCGCGCCGCCGACGGCGAGACCCTGATCTTCAACGACGCGCTCATGAACCTGCCGCGCGCCCTGCCCGGCTGGAAGGGCTTCCTGGTCAAGCTCGTCGACGAGACCGGCGCCCTCGACGTGACCCGCACCGCGCGCATCGCGCTGGTCGACGACAAGCGCGCCTACGCGACCTGCCTGCGCGCGCTGGCGGCCCGACCGTCGCTGCGTCGCATCGTGCCGGGCCATGGCGCGCTGGTGCTCGACGACGCCGCGGCCCAGCTGCACGCCGCCGCCGACCGGCTCCACCGCGAGTAACCGCGCGGCCTCCGCCGCGTCCAAGCCGCCATGGCTGCTGTGCCCGCGCTACGCGTGACCGCCGTGAACGATGCGCCGGTGCGCGCCCGGGGCGACTACGTCCTCTACTGGATGATCGCCGCGCGCCGCACCGCGTGGAACTTCGCGCTCGATCACGCTCTGGCGCGCGCGGTCGAGCTGGGCGTGCCGCTGGTCGTCCTCGAGCCGCTCCGGGTCGGCTACCCGTGGGCCAGCGACCGCTTCCACAAGTTCGTCCTCGACGGCATGGTCGACAACGCGGCCGCCTTTGCCGCCGCTGGCGTCGCGTACCACCCGTACGTCGAGCCCGAGGCCGGCGCCGGACGCGGCCTGCTCGAGGCCCTGGCGGCCCGCGCCCGCGTGGTCGTCACCGACGAGCAGCCCGGCTTCTTCCAGCCCCGCATGGTCGCCCACGCCGGCACCGTCCTCGACGTCCGCCTCGAGCAGGTCGACGGCAGCGGCCTCCTGCCGCTGCGCGCGCATGGCCGCGAGCACACCACCGCGGCGTCGTTTCGCTGGCACTGGCAGAAGATCATCGGCCCCCACCTGGCACACGCGCCCTGCCCGCGCCCGCTGGCCCGGCTGCCCGCGGTGGTGAAAGGTGCTAAAATCATTCCTGCGGTCGCGACGCGCTGGCCGGCCCCGAGCGCGGCGCTCCTGGCGGGCCGCGGCCTCGAGCGCCTGCCCATCGACCACACGGTGAGCCCGGTCGACGATCGCGGCGGCTCGGTCGCCGCCGGCGCGCAGCTCGCGGGCTTCCTCGAGCGCCGCCTCGCCAACTACGGCGCGCGCAACCAGCCCGAGGCCGAGGCCGCCAGCGGGCTGTCGCCGTGGCTGCACTTCGGCCAGGTCTCGAGCCACGAGATCAGCCACGCGGTGTGGCGCGACAGCGACTGGGATCCCGCCCGCGTCGACGGCACCAAGGCCACCGGCAGCCGCGACGGCTGGTGGGGCCTGCCGCCGGCCGCCGAGTCGTTCATGGACGAGCTCCTGACCTGGCGCGAGCTCGGCTTTGGCTTCGCGTTCTACCGACCCGACTTCGATCGCTACGAGTCGCTGCCGGCTTGGGCCCGCACCACGCTCGACGCCCACGCCAGCGATCCCCGGCCCCAGGTCTACACGCTCGCCGAGCTCGAGGGCGCGCGCACCCACGATCCGCTGTGGAACGCCGCGCAGCGCCAGCTGGTCGGCGAAGGCCGCATCCACAACTACCTGCGCATGGTGTGGGGCAAGAAGATCCTCGAGTGGAGCCCGACCCCGCGGGCCGCGCTGGCCGCGCTGGTCGAGCTCAACAACAAGTACGCCGTCGACGGTCGCGACCCCAACTCGTACAGCGGCATCTTCTGGACCCTGGGCCGGTTCGATCGGGCGTGGGGTCCCGAGCGGCCGATCTTCGGAACTATCCGCTACATGTCGTCGGAGAACACCGCGCGCAAGGTCAAGGTGAAGGCCTACCTCGCGCGCTGGGGGGCGCAGCGCCCGCTCTGCTAGTACAAGGTGGCGAAGGTGCGGGGCGCCCGCCGACGCCGGGTGCAGCGAGTCTCGGCGCTCATCAACGCCAGGCTGAGCGCGCGGCGTGGCGCGGCGGTGCGATTGCGGCGCGAGCGATGCCAGACCAGGTTGTGCAGGAGGAGCACCTCGCCGGCCAGCGCCGGCAGCATGATCGCGTCGCCGAGCCGCGGGGCCACCAGCTCGTCGGCGATGGTGCCGCCTTCGGGCGACGCCAGCCCAGCCAGGTGGGTGCCCGGGATGACCTCGACGCAGCCGCTGTCGACGGGCGTGTCATCGAGCGCGGTCCAGATCGTCAAGGTCGGCTGCGCCGACAGCCCCCAGAACTTGCCGCCGTCCTGGTGCCACGGCAGCTCGGTGCCGCCCGACGCGCGCTTGCTCCACAGCACCGCGCGGTACAGCGTGATCGCCGGCCCGATCGCGGCGTGGGCGACCTGCCCGAACAACCGATTGTCGATCCAGGCTCGGAACACCGGATCGTGCTCGAGACGCTCGACCTTGCGGTAGCCGTCCGACGGGCCGATCCAACCTCCGCCGAATTCAAGATCGTCGTAGGCGCCGCTCGGTGAGTCGTGCTGGAAGAATAGCCCGTCGGTGGCCGCCGCCGCCCGCGTGATCGCCTCGGCCTGCCCGCGCAGCGCCGCCATCGCCTCGGGCTCGCCGCACACCCCGAGCCGAGCCCAGCCGTGCTCGGCGAGGTGCGCCAGCGCGGAGTCGAGGTCGAGCATCGCGGTAGCCTCGCACGAGTTGCCGCCGTCGCGGGCTTCGGCGTACGATGCGCGCGATGAACCGCGCCTTCCTGATCGCCGCGCTCGTCGCCACCGGCCTGGGCGCGTGCGGCGGCGAGTCGCCCGATCCCAAGGGCGGCGAGTGCGAGGACTACTGCGACCTGATCGCGGCGCACTGCAGCGGCGCGCTGGCCCAGTACTCCGACGGCGACACCTGCCGCTCGACCTGCGAGGCGATGCCGCTGGGCGATCCCGCGGTCCACACCGGCCACACCATCTCGTGCCGGACCTTTGTCGCCGCGACCGCCGAGCTCGACCCGGCGATGACCTGCACCCAGGCCGGCCCAGGCGGCGACGGCGTGTGCGGCGCCAACTGCGAGAGCTTCTGCGCGATGGCCGAGCAGCTGTGCACCGACAGCAACCAGGCCTTCGCCAGCCTCGGCGAGTGCATGAGCGCGTGCGCCGGCTACGACCCGGTGCCGGCCTACGATGCCAGCAAGACCGGCGGCCACACCTTCGCGTGTCGCCTGTACCACCTGACCGCCGCGTCCGCCGATCCCGACACCCACTGTCACCACATCGGCATCGTCAGCCCGGTCTGCTTCTGACCGCCGGCGCGCCGCGGGCGGGCGACCGGCGCTGCGATCACGCCTTCGCGGGGCGGCTGACGACCTTGGGGATCCGCACCCGCGGCCCGACCCGGATCGCGACCTTGCGGACGTTGCGGTAGTACTCGCCGTCGATGACCGGCTCGAGCAGCTCGGTCCCAACCGCGTCGATCGTCATCTCGCGGCAGGGCCGGTCGAGGATCTGGCGACCGCGCATCTCCTCACCGCGCGCCATGCGGGGGATGTTGCGGACGATCGACCACGGCGACGGCGTGCCGACGATGGCGTTCATCAGGCCGGCCTGATCGGCCTTGCCGAAGAACTTGAGCACGCCGCCCAGGTTGATCGACATCGACGCGACGTGCAGGCCGGTGAAGACGTCGCCGGGCAGGACCATCCCGTCCATCGTGACCCGGGCCCGGGTCGGCGCGAACATCGACGCCGCGTACTGGCCCAGCGGCGCCAGCGCCGGCACCCGACCCAGCGGCGTGACCGCCATCGGCATCGACAGCAGCGCGCGCGCGACGACCTTCACGATGGTGCGGGCGTTGGGATCTTGGTGCTCGTAGTACTTGGCGAAGAAGCGCTGGCCGATGCCGCCGGCCGCGATCGCGAAGCCGTAGGTGCGGAACGGGCGGTCGCCGTCGGCGGTGGACTCGAGGCCGTCGATCACCATCGAGTCGACCTCGGTCTCCTCGACCGCGTGGCCCGACTCGATCGTGCCGCGCAGCGTGGCGAGCAAACCTTCGGCGTCGCCCTTGATGCCGACGTTGTTCGCGATGAAGTCGATGGTGCCGCCGTTGGTCGGCATGGTGAGCGGCATCGTGAGCGCCTTGCCGGCGAACTCGTCCTCCTGGAGGACCTCCATGCCCATCCGCACCATCCAGTGCAGCGCGCCATCTCCGCCGTCGGCGACCCAGTAACGGGCGCGCTTGCGCAGGAAGTCGCGGAGCACCGGCTTGATCGACTCGAGCGAGTGCGTCTCGTGCACCTCGCCCATGTCGCCAACGATCGACTGCAGCCGCTGGGCGCGGTCGGGCTTGCCCTTGTTCTTGCGGCTGTTGGGGTTCGTGATGACGCCGATTTGCATAGGTATCCCTCGGTCGGTGGCGGTTGGACCTGTTGCAAGAAGCGCGCGCGTCGACGCACTGCGTAAGATCCCGGAATCAGCTGGCCGGACCGATCCCTGGAGGCTGGGTTCCGCGCATTCGGTTACGCGGTCGCGACGCCAGCGTGTAGCGCAGGTGGCGGAAACCGACGAGCCGCGGTGGAGTCGAAGCGCCGATGCGTGGCTTCGTGGTCGCGCGGCGCCTCACCGTGCATGGCGTGGTCGGGTACAGCCGCTTGACCCACGGGTTCCCGGCCGGCGCCGACGAGGTGCGCGCGACCCCCAGCGTCGCGACCACGCCCGGCCGAGGTTGTGCCAGGGTAGCTACGCCATGACGTACCGGCTGCTCGCGCTCGATCTCGACGGCACCCTGCTTCGCCACGATCAGGTTGTCGACGCCGACGACGTCGCGGCCATCGCCGAGCTGCAAGCCGCCGGCGTCACCGTCACGATCGTCACCGGACGCCTCCACTCGGGCGCGATCGGCGCGGCCCGCGCCTGCGCGATCGACGGCGTCATCGCCTGCGTCGAGGGCAGCCACCTCGTCGAGCTGTCGTCGAGCCGCACCGTCGGCCATCACCCGATCGCGACCGACCTCGGCGCGGTGGTCCGGCGCGCGGTCGAGGGCGCCGCGCTGTCGACCTTCGTCTTCGACGCCGACGGCATCCACCACGACCATCGAGGCGCGGCCTACGTCGACTACGTGCGAACCTGGTCGCCCAACGTCGGCATCGTCGAGGACGACGGCGCGTGGCGAGCCACCGCGCTCGCGGTCGTCGCGATCGGCGAGCCCGCCGCGGTCGCCGCGGCCTACGCCGCGGTGCGCGATCGCGCCGACGCGCTGTTCTCGGTGAGCTTCGCGGTGAGCCCGATCCCCGGCAAGCACGCGCTCTTGGTCCGCGCCGCCGGCCCGACCAAGGGCACCGCGCTCGCCGAGCTGTGCGCGCGGGTCGGCTGCACCGTCGCCGACGCGGTCGCGATCGGGGACTGGGTCAACGACGTGCCGATGTTCGAGGTGGCCGGCCGCTCCTTCGCGATGGGCGGCGCGCCCGAGGCGGTGGCCCGGGCCGCGACCGACCGATTGTCGCGGGCCGCCGGCACCGGCGGCGGCATCGCCGAGGCGATCCGGCTCGCCTGGGGCTGAGCTTTCGAGGGCCCGGCCCCGGGGGTTAGGATGCCCGCATGACCAGCGACGCGGTGCGCTTCGACCTCGACGACACGATCGGCGTGATCACGCTCGATCGCCCCGACAACCGCAACAGCATGACGCCCGAGCTGCTCGACGCCTTCGCGGCCCGCGTCGTCGAGGCCAAGGCCGCGCGCGACCTGCGCTGCCTGGTGATCACCGGGAGCGGGGCCTGCTTCTCAGCAGGTGCCGATTTCAAGTCGAGCGTGCAGCGCGCGGGCGGCGGTGCGCCCCACGAGAAGAGCTTCGCGATGTACCGGCCGTTCCTGTCGATCCTCGAGCTGGAGGTGCCGGTGGTCGGCGCGCTCAACGGTCACACCGTCGGCGGCGGCTTCGGGCTGGCGCTGTGTACCGACCTGCGGATCGGCGCGCGCGGCGCCAAGTACGGCGCCAACTTCACCAAGCTCGGGCTCGCGCCCGGCATGGCGATCAGCTACCTCCTGCCCCGCTTGGTCGGCGTGGCCCGCGCCAACGAGCTGCTGTTCACCGGCCGGCTCGTCGACGGTGACGAGGCCGAGCGCATCGGGCTGCTGTCCTCGGTCCACGCCGCCGCCGACGTGCTGCCGCGCGCCCTCGAGCTGGCCCGCACCATCGCCAGCAACGCGCCGTTCGCGGTCCGCGAGACCAAGCGCGCGATCTACCGCGGCCTGGGCTGGGATCCCCGGGGCGCGGCATACCTGGAGTCGTTCGCCCAGGCCGAGTCGGTGGCCATGGCCGACGCCAGCGAGGGCATCGCGGCGCTCCTCGGCAAGCGTGCGCCACGCTTCACCGGAAGCTGAGGCTGATTGCGCGGCGAAAGTCGCGCGGGTTACCCTCGCCCGATGAGGTCACGTACCGGTTGGTCTTTGCTGTCGTCGTTCGCCCTCGCCCTGAGCGCGTCGACGTTGTTCGCGTGCGCTGGCGACGATTCGCCGATCGTCGACGGTGGCGGTGACGGCGACGGCTCGCTCATCGACGCCGACGACGATGCCTCGCTGATCGACGCCGAGCCCAACGACGGCCGCCTGCCCATCGACGCGCCGCCGCCCGTCGACGGCGGCGACGAGGTCGACGCCCGCATCATCGACGCGCCGCCGGCCGCGCCCGGCGAGGCCTGCAACTCGGCCGACCCGATCACGCCGCCGTCCAACCCAGGCTCGGTGACCGTCACCTCGACGACGGTGGGCTTCATCTCGAACTACGCGCCGACCTGCGCCGGCGCGTCGTCGGGTGGCCCCGATCGGGTCCACACCATCACGGTGCCAGGCAACACCCGCATCTCGATCACCGTCGATCCTGACGGCTCTTCGTTCGATCCCGGCATCTACATCGTGTCGGCGCCCGACAGCAACTGCAGCGCGTTGCCCATCCCGTGCCTGGCCTCGGCCGACAGCGCCAGCAGCGGCGACAACGACGTCGCGATCTGGGACAACCCGTCGAGCATGCCGCGCCAGGTCTTCGTCATCGTCGACAGCGGGGTCGGCACGCCGGGCGGCGCATACTCTCTGATCGTGGCGTTCTCGGCCGGCGCGCCCGGCTTGCCCGGCGACGTGTGCCAGACCGCCGAGGTCGTCACCGTGCCCGGTGGCAATGGCACCGTCACGGTGACCGGCACGACCGCGGGCTACCTGGACAACTACCGTCCGACCTGCGCGGCCACCAACTCGGCCGGCCCCGATCGCGCCCACCTCGTCACCGTGCCCGCGGGTCGCCGCCTCACCGCGACGGTCGATCCGACGCCGGCGAACTTCGACCCGGCGATCTACCTGCTGTCGGGTCCGGCCTCGACGTGCGATACCGCGCCGATCCAGTGTCTGGCCTCGGCCGATAGCGGCGGCAGCGGCGCCAACGACGTCGCGAGCTACACCAACACCGGCAGTTCGCCGCGCGACGTCGAGATCCTGATCGACGGCTTCAGCTTGACCGGCAACGCATACAGCCTGATCGTCACGCTGGCCGCGCCGTAGCGAGCGCCGCGGTCCGCCACGCTCGCTCCCGGGCGTATCACCCATTGGCGGTGATCGTATAAATCGAAAAGAAATGGGAGCAATTCGCAGCACGTAATCGTAGGATGACTCGTCGAATGGGGTCGCGGCGACGCGACATCGAGGAGGATCATCAATGGCGACGTTCTACGACGAACTGGGGTATCAGGTTGGCGGCGACGAGTCGGTTTTGGTCGGGCCTTCAAGCTTGCCCGGCGGCTCTCCCGGCAAGCGAACGCTCACCGCGAGCCTGTTCGCGGCACGGCGCGGCGCGAGCCCACCGGCGGCGCCGACGTTCGGCACCCCGCAGGCCGCCGAGCCATTCTGGTTTCTGGCCACGCCAGAAAAGAATGCCAGTGCAGGCGCCGCGGGCGGGGCCGCGGATGGGCCACCCGGAGTCGCTGGCCCACCCGGCGCGGCTACAACCGGCCTGATCGTCGAGGACGGCGGCGCGGTCGGCCCCGGGCAGATGTCCAAGCACGCCTTCCTCGAAGCCGCCGCGCCGCTCATGCCTGGCGAGAACCTCGAGACCTGGAGCGCGCGACCGGCCGGCGAGATCGAGGCCGCGGTCCGCAAGCAGGTGACCGGGGCAGCCGGCGCCAAGTCGGCGCAGGGCTACCTCGACGCGATCCGCGGGCAGGCCCAAGCCGCCCAGGCCGCGCAAGGCGCCGACGGGGCCGGAGCCGGGGCGTTCGCGGCGGTCGACTACGCTGGCATGAGCGAGGACGCCGCGCGCGACCATGTGCGCAGCGGCCAGCTCGGCGCGGGCGCGCCGCTGGCCGCGTCGACCCGCGCTGCGATGGAGGTGGCCTACGGCCAGGGCTTCGGGGACGTGCGCGTCCACACCGACGAGCGCGCCTCGTCGATGGCGAGCGGCCTGGGCGCGCGCGCGTTCACCGTCGGCAACCAGATCGCCTTCGCGGCCGGCAACTACGCGCCCGGCTCCGCGGTCGGCGACGCGCTCCTCGCCCACGAGCTGGCCCACGTCGCCCAGCAGCGCGGCGGCTCCTCGACAGGCGCGAGCTCCCAAGCCCACGAGGCCGACGCCGACCACGCCGCGGCCCAGGCGGTCTCGGCGATGTACGCCGGCGAGATGTCGGCGGGCCCGACCGTGACTCCGGCCCTCAAGGCCGGCGTCGGCGTGCAGCGCTGCCCCGGTGGCGGCTCGGCCCCGGCCGCGTCGGCGCTCACGTTCACGTCGAGCTCGTTTAGCCCGGGCGCGGGCGGCGCAGTGACCGCGAGCGCGCGGCCCACGCAGATGGCGATCCAGAGCGCGCCCTTCTCATCGACGGGCTCGGTCGCGGTGGCCGGCGGCACCGACGCTGATGCCCAGGGCTGGGACGTCGGCTATCTGCAGACCGTGCGGTCGTCGCGCCGCACCGGTCACTACACCGGCTCGCCGGCCAACACCAAATTCGAGGTCACGCTGCCGGCCAACACCCGCGACGGCAATCCCGCTGGCGGGGCGCCCTGGTACGACGACGCCAACCCGTCGGCGAAGAAGGCGGTGAGCAAGACCGGGGTCACCGAGACCGTCGCGCTCTGGGATCAGCCCGGCATGGGCTTCGCGTGGGACACGCCGGACGGCCTGGGCAAGCTGGCCTCGGTCGATGGCAAGGATCAGTTCGCGGCGTGGGTCGTGGTGCGCAAGCGCGCCTCGCCCAACACGATCCAGTTCATCAACTGGGAGACCTGGGAGGTCAACTGGGCCGCGACCTCGACCTACGCCTCGGCCGGCACCAAGACCGCGACCGCCACCGGCGCCACCGCGTCGGGCGGCTCGGGCCCGGGTCAGGGCGGCAACTCGCCCAACCTCACCGGCGGTGTCGCCAACACCGTCGCCACCGTCGGGTGGTCATGAACGCGGCCGCGCTGGCCGCGCTCGTCCTCGTCGCCTGCAACGACAGCCCTCCACCTCAGCGAGCCCCCGTGCCAACTCCCAGCGACTCCAGCAGCGGCTTCTACGCGCGCCCGGCGGCGACCTCGGTCGACCTCGCGCCAGCGACGGTGCTGCGCTGTCACGTCACCGCGCGCGGCGAGGCGATCGTCGGTCATCCGCCAGCCGGGGCCACCAGCACGCTGGCCCGCCTCGACTACGACGTCGCCGATTGCACCGCGATCCGCGGCACCGCGCCGACCGGGCCGCTCGCGCTGGTCGGGTTCACGATGCTGGCGCCGGCCCAGCGCGCCGACGACGACGCGCCGACCCTGAGCTTCGATACCCGCCGGTTCTTCGACGGCCCAGCCCACACCGGCGACGTGCTGGTCATCGCCGGCGGCCCGGCGCCGGTGCCGCCCATGGGCTTCGAGGGCAACGGGCCCGAGCTGGTCGCCGGCACCCAGCGCTGGCCGGCCCGGGTGATCGCCCTCGACGGCGCCGATCGCGACCTCGAGCGCGCGCTGGTCGGCGTGGTCGGCTGGTCGGCGGCGCGCTCGCCGCAGGCCGCCCTCGACGCCGGGCATCCGCTGGTCGCCCTCGACGCGCTGCGGGTGGCGCTGGCCGCGCGCGACCCCGAGGGCGCCGAGCTGGTGGCGACCGGGCTCTTGCAGGCGGGCTCGCCAGCCGCGGTCCAGGCCGCGGCCCGCGCCGCCATCGACGTGGCGCTGTCGATCGATGGCAAGCGCCCCGACGCCGAGCGCCTGCGCGCGCTGCGGCAATGATCGCCGGAATCAATCGGCTCCTCGACGGGCTGGTCCGCCCCGAGGTGCCGCTGCTCGGGCGCGCGCGCCCGGCGTTCCAGGTGTGCGGCTTCGCCGGGCTGGTCGTCGCGGCGGCGCTGACCGAGGGCCTCACTTGGCAGCTCGGGCTCGAGCCCTGGATCGGTGGGGCGCTGGTGGTCGCCGGCGCGCTCGGGTTCCTCGCCGTCGCGGTGCTCGGCAAGGCGGTCACCGGCAGCGCGTCCCTGGTGTTCTACCGGCAGGCGCTGGCGGTCCTCGCAGCCGCGACCGGGACCTTGGTTGCGCTCGATCGCCCGGTGCTGCCCTACCTCGACGTCAGCGCGCTCGCGGTCATGGGCTTCCTCGCCTGCGGACGGGTCGGCTGCCTGATGGTCGGCTGCTGTCACGGCAAGCCGGCCGCGGTCGGCGTGCGCTACCGACGCGCCCACGCGATCTTCGGTTTCTCGCCGCACCTCGTCGGGGTCCGGCTGTTTCCGACCCAGGCGATCGAGGCGGTGGCCGCGCTCGCGCTCACCGCCGGCGGCGTGACCGCGCTGGTGATCGCCGCGCCCGCGCCCGGTGTGGTGATGACCGCGCTCGCGGTCGGCTATGCGCTCGCCCGCTTCCTCCTCGAGATCGCGCGTGGCGATCGTTTTCGGCCGATCCTCGCCGGCTTCTCCGAGGCGCAGTGGATCTCGATCGCGACCGTGACCGCGGTGGTCGTGCTCGCGGCGCGGGGCTGGGTGCCGGCGCGGCCCTGGCAGGTCGGGGCGCTGGTCGCGGTCGCGGCGCTGCTCGGCTTCATCGCGGCGTGGCGTTACCTGGGCCAGGCGCCGCGCCACCGCTTGCTCCATCCCGGCCACATCCACGAGGTCGCGACCGCCCTCGCCGAGCTGCCGGCCCGAACCCAGCCCGGCACCATCACCACCGCGACCACCTCGCTCGGCATCTGCATGTCGGTGTCGTCGATCGCCGACGCCGGTGGCCCCATCGCCCACGTCACGATCTCGCACCGCGACGGTGGGCTGCCCGAGGAGAACGCCCGCGTCATCGTCGACCTGGTGTGTGATCTCCACCCCGACCACCCGCGCCACGAGCTGGTCTCGGGCCGGCTCGGCGTCTTCCACCTGCTCTTCCACCCGTGACGGAGGCTCCGATGTCCGACGCCGATGACGCGACCTTGCGCCACGATCTCGACGACGCGCTGCGCTTCGTCAACACGATGAGCATGCAGACCAAGCGCGACGTCGGCGAGCTGGCGGCCCGGATGTTCGCGCTCCTCGAGGAGCTGGCGGCGCACGGCCAGCTCGACCTGGTCAGCTTCGACGAACGGCGCGCGCGCATGCAGCGCACCGAGGAGGAGCGCACCCTCAACCGGGTGCATGTGCAGATCGGCGCGCCGGTCGACAAGTACGCGCTCGGGCCGCTGCCGCAGATCGACTGCGCCGATCGCCTGCCGCTGTGCCAGGCCCGCTGCTGCCAGCTCGGGTTTCCGCTCACGTTCCAGGACCTCGACGAGCGCGTGATCGCGTGGGACTACCAACGGCCCTACCAGATCCGTAAACGCGACGACGACTACTGCACGCACTGCGACGGCGGCACGCGCGGGTGTGGCGTCTATGCGCATCGGCCCGCGACCTGCCGGACCTACGACTGTCGACAAGACTCGCGCATCTGGCTCGACTTCGAGCGCCGCCTCCCGGCGCCAGTGCCTGACAGATAGGCGGCGCGACCGCGCGCACGCGCTATGATGCGCGGGTGCCGCCGGGGCGCCCGCTCTCTTCGGTCTGGTGGATGCTGTTCATCGCCGTCGCCATCGACCTCGTGCTGTTCGCGACGATCCAGCTCGTCGAGAGCAACCGCGCCGTCGCGATCGACGAGCCCGCGTTGGTCGCGCCGGCGCCGGTGGCGGCCGGGCTCGACGCCGGACCCGCGCCGCCGGCTTGGGCGATGTGCATGGCCGGCGAGCGCGGTGAGCCGCCGGCGACGGTGGCGATCACGTACCTCGACGCGCAGCGCGACGACGCGGTCACCGCCGCCGAGCTGCGCGGCTGGTTTGGCGACCTCGATCCCGCGACGGTCCAGGTGTGGCGGCTGGAGCTGGTCGACGGGCGGCGCCGGATCTCGTTCGAGCTGCCCGCCGATCGCTGGCCGCGCTGGCGCGAGCTGGCGGCGACGCTCACCGGCAACTCGCTGTGCGATGCGCTGCGCGGCGAGCTGGTGGCGCGGCGCGTGGGCCGGCCGCGCAGCGCCGCCGATGCCGGCGCCGGCGATCGCGAGACCCGCTCGCGCCACGATCTGGAGTTCTTCTTCGCGCGGCGCGATCGGCTGTACCGCAGCCGGGTCGCGATGGGCACTCTCGCCGAGCTCACCCAGCCGCGCCTCGACGAGCTGGTGGGCTGGACCGACGACGGGCTGACGGGATCGCCATGAACCGACGCCAGCGTCTCCAGCCCGCGGCCTGGCTGGCCCGCGCGATCGCAATCGGCGCGGTCGGCGCCATCGTCGTGCTCGGGCTCGGCATCCCCGGCGAGCGCGGTCGCTACGGGCGCGCGGTCCACGACCAGCGCACCGACGTGACCCGGCTGGTACCGCCGGCCGCGACGACGACCCGGGTTGGTGATCGCACGCTGTGCGCGCGCGGCGTGACCGGCTTCGCGAGCGCGGCGGCCGCGGCCTACGGCGCCGGCCTGCGCGACGCTGACGGCGTGATCGTGCCGAGCGCGCTGGCCGCGGTGTCGGGCGCGGCGATCGAGGCCGATCGCTGGGCCGAGCAGGGCGGCGGTGGCGGCGCGAGCCCGGGGCCGGCGCTGCCGCAGCGCATCGGGCTCGACGCCAGCGGCGCGACCGTCGCTCCACCCGAGGCGCTGTGCGATGGCGCGATGGCGTTCGCGCAGGCCGAGGTCAGCGGACGGGGCTTGCCGGCGATCACGGCGCCGCCGGTCAAAACGGTGTCGACGGAGCCGAAGGCGAAGCCGGAGAAGGCGAAGAAGAAGAAGAAGGCGACCGCGGCCAAGCCAAAGCCGACCCCGAAGCCGCCGGCGCCGGCGAAGAAACCGACCAGGACGCGGTGAAGTACGCGGCGATCGCCGTGAGGTAGTGCCGCGCCGCGAGGCTGGCGGTGCCCTTGCCGGCGCGCTCGAAGCGCAGGCCCAACGTGAAGGGCACCACGCCGGTCGGCGTGCGGATGCCGAACGCGACCAAGAGCAGGCTGTCGTCATCGATGGCGCGCTCGCAGTCGAGGCGATAGGGCTGGGCCGAGCGCTTGCCAGCGACGGTGTGGGCCCGGTTCCAGCGCTCGCAGCGCTGGCGATCCTCGACGATGTCGCCGAGCGAGTCGATGGTGCCGGTCTTCGCGCCATAAAAGACGATGCGGTCGTCGGCGAAGAGCTTCTGCAGCGCGACGCGCGAGGTGCCGTTGCGCAGCGAGCCGCACAGCCCGCCGCCGGCGCCGGTGACGGTGCCGTCGTGCTCACCGGTGCGGCAGTCCCAGCTCGGCACCACGCCGGTCGCCGCGACCGGGAACCACGACGCCGCCAGATCGAAGCGACCGCTGGCGTCGGGCTGGTCGTAGACGATGCGGCCGAAGGTGTCGGCGAGCTGCGCCAGCGACGCCACCGGGTGCAGGCCCGAGCCGCGCAGGAACTGGAAGTAGTCGCGCACCGGGATGTCGCCGAGCCGCGCCCCGCTGCCGTACAGGTCGAAGCGATCGCTGCCGAGCGCGACCAGGTGGCGCTGGCGCGTCGTGGGCGCGGCGATCGGGAGCGCGCGCGCGGCGCACAGGTCGCGACGGGCGCCGCGGCGCTCGCACAGCCGCTTGTCGCCGAGCGTACACATCTCGCGGCCGAGCAGGCGCTCGAAGCTCCGCCACAGCGGGGTCTCGCGCAGCACCGCGAGGTCGACCCGGTTCGCCCCGATGACCACGCGACCCTGCGCGTCGTTGGTCGTGATCGCGTGAGCCTCTTGCCAGGCGCCGGTGTTGCGCGCGACGATCTCGTCGAGCGGCCGGGGCGCCCCGTCGACGCGGACCTCCCCGTCGGGCATCGCGGTGCCGAGGATGCCGAGCGCGGCCATGTACCAGTTCGACGACTGCGCGAGGAAGTCGTGGAGATCGAACCGCTCACTGCGCGCGCCCAGCGGCGTCGGCGGACAGTGGCCGAGCATCGCGGCCTGCTTGCGGGTCCCGCAGCCGACCGCGGGAGCGAACGTGAGCACGAGGCGGGACGTGATCGCCGACGCCGCCAGCTCGGCCGCGCGCGCCATCACCGGCTTGAGCGTCGAGCCGACCGCGATCGGTGAGCTCCACTCGATCTTCTCGGCCGAGTCCTCGCGCGCGCCGCCGGGCAGCTTGGCGCCGGTGTGGACGTCGCGATCCTCGAGGAGCCGGATCAGGTGCTGCTCGATCTCGGGCGTGGCCGGCGCGTAGGCCAGGCTGGCCCGGCCGGGCACGAACTCGCCCTGCGCGACCAGCTCGCCGGTGTCGCCGCGCACGAGCACGTACTGGGCCTCGGTGGCCGGCGCGCTGTCGGCGAGGCCGGTCCAGCGCTTGGGATCGACCGCGACCAGCTCGGTGAGGTGGCGCAGCGCGATCGCCAGCTCGGGCTGCATCGCGATGCGGCACTCGAGGACGCCGTCGAAGGGGCTGCGGGTGCACACCCGCTCGTCGAGACCCGCGGTCGACGGCGCCAGCGGCGCCAGCGTGCCGCAGGTCGCGTGCAGGTCGCTGCCTTCGCGCCACTGCGCGCGATCACGACCAGCGCCGCGCTCGATCTCGCCGAGCGCGGCCTGGACCCAGCCGTCGAGGCCGAGCGACATGCTGGGATCGGACGTCGACCAGCCCAGCTCGGGCAGATCGCCGCCGAAGACGTAGTGACGACGCCGCGCGATGCGACCGCTGGCGCCCCCGGTGCGGACGTCGTCGGCCAGCAGCATGTCGACGGTGTCGGTGGGATCGCCGGGCCAGGCCCGCGGCGGGCGGAACAGCCACAGGTTGCGGCCGTCGCGTGCGCCGACGACGAGCACCGACATGCTGGTGAGCGGCAGCTCGATCGCGTCGGCCGGTGTGCCGGCGACCGGCGGCTCGACGAGGCGCCAGCCGGTCGGGTCGGCCTCGAGGACCTGCACGCGGGTGCGCGGGGGGTTCTTCACGAAGGTCCACGCCACGCCGCTGGCGCGCAGGCCATCATGGGTGAGCTCGACCTTCAGCTCGTCGGACAGCTGCACGCTCTCGGCGGCGAAGACCCCGGCCTGGGCATGCGAGACGTCGACGAAGCCGGCGCCCGGGCGCAGGCGGACCGTGATGTGGCCGGCGACCAGCTCGCCGCGATCGAGGGCGGCCGCGCCCATCGGCTTGGCGACCAGGCGGACCCGGGTGCCACGGTACGGGCGGCGAGCCGGCCGACGCAGCTCGCGCAGCGCGTCGCCGGGCAGCTCGATAGCGCAGGTAGCGACGGCCTGGGGCCCGGCGGCGGGCGGCGCGGCGGCGGGCGACGCGACCGCGGACTTGTCGTCCGACTTTCGGACAGCATCGTCCGACTTCCGGACATCATCGTCCGCTCTTCGGACAGCATGATCGGGGGCTCGGATCTCGAGCTGCACCTCGGGCCAGCCCCACGAGTAGCGCGCGCGGCAGCCGCGACCGTCGTCGTCGTCGATGCGCGCGAAGCTCCAGCCGCCGCGATCCTTGCGGCAGGCCGCGCCGGTCGGGTCGTGCAGGAAGCCGTCGACCTCGTCGACCGCGACGTCGCGCGCGGTGTGCCAGCGCGCCGCCAGCTGGTCGTGGAAGCGCCGCGTGGTGTCGTCGAGCGGCTCGCCGAGGAGCGCGTCGGGCACCAGCGCCTCGGCGCGATCGGACAGCGTCATCGGGCGCGGGCATTGCAGCTTGTCGGCGTAGTCGATGGCGCGCCCGAGGCCGGCGAAGCCCGGCGAGACCTGGCCGGCTTCGTCGACGGGACTGGGCCGGCGCAGCGCGAACACCGACGCGCGCGCGACCACCGCGAGCCCGGCGATCGCGACCACGGCGGCGACCATCGCGGCGACCCGCCGGGTCCGCTTGAACACCGGCTTGCCGCGCAGCTCGGCGTCGTGGCTGCGCGGATCGTCGGCCTCGCGCACCGGCGCGGTCAGGGCGTCGGCGGCGCCCGGCCCCAGCATCACGACCCAGCCGCACAGCCCGAGCAGGAGCCAGAAGTCCGACGGGCTGTTGAGCCCGAGGCCAGGCCAGCAGATGCCGGTGAGCGGCAGGACGCCGAGCGAGGCCAGCGGTTGATACACGCACAACGCGCCGAGCACGGTCGCCGCGAGGGCGCGGCTGCGCTGCGCCGGGCCGCCGTGGACGAAGCGCTCGCCGGCGACCAGCCACAGCCCGGCGCAGGTGAGCAGCAACAGCACCGCCACCGCGCCCAGGCCGAGCGCGCCGGTCTCGCGCAGGAACAACACCGGCGCGTAGTCGCCCTCGATCGCCGAGCGCACGCCGGGATCGACGACCTGCGCGCCGAAGTAGCCCTGGCCAGTCGCGACGGTGCCGGTGTCGGCCGGCAAGATGGTCTCGCGCCACGCGGTGAGCCCGGACAAGAAGTCGCGCTCGTCGCGCAGGAGCGCGTAGCCGGGATCGACGACGATCGACAGCCGCGAGGCGTGCCGGCTGTCGGAGTCGGTGAGGCGATCGATGAGCGGCGCCTTGGCCGCCCACACCCCGACCAGGATCGCGGCGAGCGCGAGCCAGGGCGCGAGGCCGCGCGGATCGCGACCGTGCTGCCAGCGCTGCTGTGCGACGACGATCAGCAGGACCGCGAGCACCAGCGGCGCCCGCAGCGCGCCCCCGGTCATGGCCGGCGCGAGGTCGGCGCCGCCACCGAGCAGCGTCCACGCGACGATGCCGACCGCGACCGCGCCGATCACGATGGCGTGGCGGCGCACCAGCGGCGCGTGGCGCAGCTCGAAGCTGCGCAGCCGGCCCAGCTTGCGATCGTCGAAGACCGCGTCATGACTGGCGAACACCAGCGCGATCGGCAGGCCGGGCCCGACCAGCGCCGCGGTGACGCCAGCGTCGTAGCCCAGCATCGCGACCGCCGCGACCAACGTCGCGAACACCGCGGCGATGCGCCAGCCGCGCCGACCGCGCCCCGCCGTGACCGCCTCGCGCAGGGCAGCGTAGCCGACGAGGATCACCAGCCAGGCCAGCGGCAGCTTGAGCGCGACCGCACCGGGCGCGCGCAGCTTGCCCACGATGGCCAAGGCCGCGATCGCCAGCGCCGCGGCGACCAGCCGGGCCGCCCGCTCGTCACCCTCCGCGAACAGGCCGCGCGCGCGCGCGAAGCCGTCGAGGCGAGCTCCCAGCCCGACCAGGAAGCTCGACGACAGCGCCGGGAGCAGCCCCAGCCCGAGCGACAACACCAGCTGCGGATAGAGGCCGCGGCTGTCGAGCACCACCGCGCGCTCGCCGCGCAGCGCGAGCCCGCCGACCGCCAAGGCCGCGCCCCAGGTCAGCGCGGCGACGAGCGCGGCGCCGACCCGCCGTCGACGATGGCCGTCGAACATGGCGAGCGCGCTCCACGCCGCCAGGGTCGCGGCGACCAACGCCAGCAGCACCGCGTTCTGGATGACCCGCTCTCCGACCGCGTCGTAGTCGCGCATCATGTCGAGGCGGTGTGCCCACAACAGGCGCCACACCCCGAGCGCGGCCATGAGCACGCCGAGCCACGACAGGGTCAGCGCGCGCGCCAGCCGAGCCCGGGTCAGCCCGGCCGCGGTTCCGCCGGCGAGCAGCAGGAGCCCGAGGAGCGCGGGCGCGATCAGGAGCGCGGCGGCCCAGGTCGCGCGGGCGTCGAGGCCGCCGACGTCGGGCACCAAGCGCCGCACCTCCAGGGCGTAGGGCGGCACGAAGGGCAGGACGCAGGTCGAGCCGGTCTCCTCGAGGACGGTCGCGCGATCGACCGGCAGGCGTGGTCGCTCGACGGCGGCCGGCAGGATCGGCCCGCGCCGCTTGACCCACTCGTCGCAGCGGGCGAGCACGTCGGGCGGCGGAAAGAACAGCTCGGCGCGTCCGCGCGGCGCCGGCACCTCCCACAACGTGATGCCGGGCACCGCGTCGGTGAGCGCGCCGATCTGCAGGAGCGTGCCGGCGGCGAGCTGCTCGTGGTCGGAGTCAAAGCCGCGCCGGCTCCAGGTGAGCGGCGTGACCCGGACCGCGACCTGGGGATCGGTCGAGTCGCGCGGGCCGAGATCTCGCTCGAAGGCGAGCGCTGCCACCGCGCCGCCATCGCGACACAACAGCGCGATCACCGCGCCGGTCGCGCTCTCACCCAGCTCGACTTGCGACGCGTCGGCGGTGGCGGCGGCTCGACAACGACCGCCGCGAGTCACCAGCGTCCGCGCCAGCTGGGCCAGCTCGCCCGTCGACGACGCGCTGGGCTGCGGGCGCGCCACCACGACGACGCGGGTCGAGGTCGCCTCGGGCTGGGCCCGCACCCCGACCCGCAGGCCGCGCGCGCCGAACCCGCCGATCTCGAGCAGGTCCCAGCCGCGCTGGCTCTCGTCGAGCCCGTAGCGACGCGGCAGCCGCATCGACGCCGACGGCGAATAGCCGACGGTCGCGACCTCGGCGCGATCGCGCGGCACCAGCAGCTGGACCGCGCGCAGGAACAGGCGCGCCCGCGCTGGCGCGTCGACCTGGGGGCCGCCAGCCTCGATGCGATCGCGGCCCTCGCGCGCCTGGGCCCCGCTCCACACCCAGACCGCGCCGACGCCGAGCCCGCCGACGGCGAGCGCGGTCGCCAACACGCGCACGCGACCGACCGGATCGCGAGGCCGCAGCCGCGCCGCGGCGGTGGCTCGCACCAGCGCGACCAAGAGCAGCGCGAAGCCGACCAGCCAAGCGAGCTGCGAGATCACTAGCGCGCGGTGCTCCAGCAGGGCGTGGTCACGTGGCGCGCATGATAGCGCGACCGGTCGCCGATGCCCGCGTTCACGACCGGCTCTGCGCCGTCAGCTCCTCTTGCAGCGCCCGGCACGTCGCGGCGAAGTCGTTGTCGAGCTGGGCGACCACCGCCGGGACCTCGCTCAGCTCGCCGGCGCGGCCGAGGCGCTCGAGCTCCTCGCAGGTCTGCGCGAGCTGCCGCAGCCCGAGCGCGAACGCGCTGCCCTTGAGCCGATGCGCCCCATCGCGCAGCGCCCCGGCATCGCCGGCCGCGCGAATATTCGCCAGGTCCTTGGGCGCGAGCTGCAAGAACAGCTCGACGAACTTCGGCTTGCGACCGACCGCCGGGTCGAGCAGGTCACCGGCCAGCGTCGCGAGGGCTGCTGGCGGCGGCGCGCTCGCTGGGACCGGCATCGTCTCGACCACCGAGACGTCCTCGCGCGGGCTCAGCCAGCGATCGAGCGCGGTGGTCAGCGCGTCGACGGTGACCGGCTTCACCAGGTAGTCGTCCATGCCGGCCGCGAGCGCGACCTCGCGATCGCCGCCCATCGCGTGCGCGGTCAGCGCGACGATCGTCGTGTGCCGCGCGTTGCCCTCGAGGTGGCGGATCTGCGCGGTCGCCTGGTAGCCGTCGAGCACCGGCATCTGACAGTCCATGAAGACCAGATCGAACGGCTCCTTGCGGACCATCTCGACCGCCTCGGCGCCGTTGTTGGCGATGACCACGTCGATCCCCAGCTCGTGCAGCAGCTCGCTCGCGACCGCCTGGTTGACCTCGTTGTCCTCGACCAGCAGGACCCGAGCGTCGCGCCGCGGCGGCGCCGACGTCACCCGCCGGCGAGCCCGCCGGGTCCGGGGCGCCGGCGCGAACAGCCGCGCCATGCAATCGAACAACTGCGACTGCCGGACCGGCTTGGTCAGCCAGTCGTCGAGGCGGGCCTGCTTGGCCTCCTCGTCGCCAGCGTCGATCGACGTCAGCATGACCAGCTTGACCGCGCCCTTGTCGAGCGCGCGCAGGCGCTTGGCCACGTCGAAGCCGCTCATCAGCGGCATGTGGCCGTCGAGCAGCACCAGCTGGAACGGCAGGCCGTCGCGCTCGGCGGCCTGCCACAGCGAGAGCGCGTCGGCGCCACCCTCCGCGGTCGTGCTGCTCATGCCCCAGGCCTTGAGCTGCTCCGAGACGATCAGGCGATTGGTCTCGTTGTCGTCGACGACCAGCACGCGCAGGTTGGGCAGCACCGTGACCGGTCCCGCGCTCGCCGGCAGCTCGACGCGCTCGAGCTCGACCCGGAACGAGAACCGCGTCCCGCGCCCCGGCTCGCTCGACAGCTCGAGCTTGCTATCCATCATCGTCACCAGCCGGCTGGCGATCGCGAGCCCGAGTCCGGTGCCACTCTTCTGTCGGGTGTACGACGTGTCGGCCTGCCAGAACGGCGTGAAGACCTTGGCCTGCTCCGCGGCGGTCATGCCGACGCCGGTGTCGACGACCTGCAGCTCGAAGCGGGCGCCGGTCGCGGTCGGCTCGCTGCGCACGCGCACCGTGACCTCGCCGGTCTCGGTGAACTTGATCGCGTTGCTGATGAGGTTCACCAGCACCTGGCGCAGACGATCGGGATCGCCCCGCACGCCGGTGGCGAGCTGGGCCGGCACGTCGCACACCAGCTCGAGGTGCTTCTGCTGGGCCTGCGCCGCGTGGGTCGCGCACACCTCCTCGACGAGGTCGCGCAGATCGAACTCGCTGCGGCGCAGCTCGAGACGCCCGGCCTCGATCTTCGACAGGTCGAGGATGTCGTTGATGACCGTCAACAGCGACATCGCCGAGGTGCGCAGCGTCGCGAGGTAACGTCCCTGGCGGTCGTCGATGCGGGTCCGTTGCAACAGCTCGGTCATGCCGATCACCGCGTTCATCGGGGTCCGGATCTCGTGGCTCATCATCGCCAGGAACTCGCCCTTGGCGCGGGTCGCTGCCTCGGCGGCCTCCTTGGCGCGGGTCAGCTCGTGGTTGCGACGCACCACCAGCCGCAGCAAGATCCCGACCACGAACAGGCCGACGACGATCACCGCGCCCGACCCGACGAGGACCGTCACCAGGTGGAGCCACTCGGCGTGGGGATCGATCTGGACCAGCCAGCCGGCGTCGCGGGTCGCGTCGCGCGCGGCCCAGCAGGTCACCGGCTCAGCGCGGACCAGGCGCGGCAGGCCGGCGATGCTGGCACAAGGTCGGAGGCCCGCGAGCCCGCGCAGATCGGCGCCGGCCGGGTACGAGGTCTGGCCCGCCACGTACCACCAGCGTCGCTGCGACTCGCCGTCCTCGCCGGGCGGCTCGACCGGGCGCGCGACGCTCAGGTCGATGAGGTAGCCGGGACGCAGCTCGACCGTGATCGTCGCGACCAGGTGGGGGCTGCCCGCGAGCTCGTACACGTGCCAGCCCGACGTCGCCGGGACCGCCGACCAGCCGCGCGCGTCGAGGCTCGGGCTCGCCGCCAGCACGCGTCCGCTGGCGTCGATCACCCGATACAGGTCGAGCGTCGTGCCGGTGAGCAACGTGCCGATCGCGTCGTCGATGGTCTCGCGATCCAGCTCCTCGCTGGTGAGCGTGGTCCGAAACACCGGCGCCTGGGCCAGGTTCTCGGCCTGCAGCCGCGTCATGTCGGCCTGATCGTCGAGGTGGCTGCGCAGGTCGCGCTCGGCGCCGCGCGCGCGCTGCCGCACCAGCTCGTCGGCGCGCGAGCGGAGCAGCCACGTGCTCACCACCAGCGACGCGAGGCCGGTGACGATGAGGACGATCACCGTCGTGGCGATCGTGCGGCCGAGCGAACGCCCGGATCGGTCGCTCGTCATCGCGGCGTCACTCTTCGTTGAAGCGAGCGTGGCAGGCCGCGCAGCTCTGCTTCAGGTGGTGGTACCAGTGGATGACGATCTCGGGATCGTCCTCGAGCGCAGCGCTCTGCAGCGCGTGCGTGTTCATCACCAGCTGGATCATCATGTGATCGAACGTCGTCCAGTCGTTGGGGGCGACCTTGGCGGGGCGGTGGTGATCGAACTGCTTGGCGCAGCCGAGGATCACCGCCGCGGCATCGGCGACCCGGTCGAGGCGGCCGTCGTCAACGTCGTGGAACAACGCCTGCGACACCACGCTGAGCGACGCGTTGAACTGCGTCGTCATGACGTCGCGGAACTCGGTCGAGGCGCACGCCTTGGTGTAGCTCGGGAAGAAGCGCGGGACCGCGTCGGACGACAGCGAGGTGACGCAGCAGTCGGGCTGGGTCGAGGGGCACCGACACGGCCGCGGATCGACGGCCTCGGCCGGTTTCGAGGGCGCGCTACAACCGGCGGTCCCGGTCAGCGCGATCAGCGAGATGATGGCGGCCCTCACTTGTAGCGACCGTAGGGCTGCTGGTCCTTGTTCAAGTGCTCGCCGACCGGCACCGCGGTCAGCTCGAGCGCGAGCTCGGTCCGGCCGCCAGCCTTCACCTCGACCGGCTGCGGCGCGGCCACGCCGGCCGGCATCCACGCCACCGCCTCATACTTGCCGGGTGGGACCGCCTTCAGCTCGAAGGTGCCGTCGCGCGCCAGCGGCACGACGAAGTCGTTGTCCGTGACGAGCACGGTCGCGGCCATCTGCGGATGAATGTTGCAGTAGATATCCACGGTACCGGCCTTCTTGAAGGTCACGCTCTTGCTCTGACCACGCTTGTAGTGCCCGAGATCAAAGACATTGCCCGTGCTCCGCGAGAACACGTTGTGCATGATGCGGTCTTCATTCGGGAAATCGACGGTCGTACCGCGGACGACCGCGATCACCCGCGGGCCGAACTGCTTGTTCTTCTGGTTGATGACGACTGACGCCTTCGGCACGGTTCGCGCCAAGCCGCTGCCCTTCAGATAGACGAACACCGTGCGTCCATCGGCCCCGTCCGGCAACGTCACCTTGCCTCGGACCACCCCGGCCTCGTCGGCAGCGCGGGCCGGCCTGATGATGTAGGTGCCGGCGACGACCGCGACCGCGGTGACGACGACGAGGCTGAGCGTGGCGATCGTACGCATGGGACTCCTGTCGAGACGTTTCATGAGGCCACCGCGCGCGACGCGAGGAAGTCGCGCACCCGCCCCACCATCCCGTCGAGCCCGAGCCGCTTGGGGATATAGCCATCGAGCTCGGCGTCGAGGACGCGCTGGGCGAGCTCGTCATCGGCGAGACTGGACAGCAGCAAGATCGGCGTCTCCACGCCGCGCACCCAGCGCAGGACGTTCGCGACGTCGTCGCCGAACGCCTCCGGCATCACCACGTCCATCAGCATCAGATCGAAGCGCTGGTCCTTCGCGAGCTGGTCGAGCGCCGACAGATCCGTGGCGCACGCGACCTCGAAGCCGGCTTCGCGCAGGGCATCCTCGGCGCACGCCAAGCTCAAGGGGCTGTCATCCACGAGCAAGATCCGGGGTACTGACTTGGTCATTGCGTCGGTTATTCAGGCGGAGATCGTGGCAATCACCACAGGATCGACTCGCAGAGCTCGGTGAGCGTCGCTGCCAGTCCTTCGAGGCCCGCGCGCTTGTGCAGGTATCCAGCCGCGCCGCACATGCGGGCCAGCTCGGCCAGCTCGGCTTCGGGCAGCGCCGAGAACAGCACCACCGGTATAGCCGCTGTGGGGTGATCGGACTTCAACTCCCGGCACAGCTCGTGACCACTCATCTCCGGCATCCGGATGTCGGTCAGCACGATCTCGGGGCGCCAGCGGCTCGCGGTCGCGCGGAACTCGGCGAGGGTCGCCGCGGTCCGCACCTCGAAGCCGGCCTCCTCGATCTGGCTCGCTGCCATGTGCAAGATCAGCGGATTGTCGTCGAGGACGAGGACTCGGCGACCGGCGCTGGCGTTGTCGATCGGCTCGCGACGCAGCGCTTGGTGATTCGTGGGTTCGGACAATCGAGCCAATCATAGGCACACGCGGCGGATCGGTAACAAGACCCTCTCTCACGCTTCCGCGTTATCCCTCTTCAAGTGGGACGCAGACCCTGATACATAGGTTCATGGCGATCACAGGCCTCTGGATACGACGCGTTGGGATGGCGGCGTTGGTCGTAGGCGCGGCCGCCTGTGGTGACGACGGGGGCGACGACACGATCGATGGGTTCACGCCCGCCCAGTGGGAAAAGATCTCGGCGCTTGGGCCGCTGGGCGCGCCGCCGCCCGACACCACGAACCGCTACGCCGACGACGCGCTGGCGGCCGCGTTCGGCCAGCGGGTGTTCTTCGACAAGAGCTACAGCGGGCCCCTCAGCGTCGGTGACGACGGCAGCAACGGGGCCCTCGGCGCGATGGGCGAGACCGGCAAGGTCGCGTGCGCGAGCTGCCACCTGCCCGACGGCTGGTTCATGGACACTCGCTCCACGCCGAACGCGACGTCGATCGGCACCGGCTGGACGCCGCGCAACGCGCCGTCGATGGTGAACGTCGCCTTCTACGACTGGCACGGTTGGGGCGGCAAGCAGGACTCGCTCTGGATGCAGGGGTCCACCAGTCACGAGAGCGCCGACAACACGGGCGGGAATCGCCTCGGGTACGTCCACATCCTCTACCGCAAGTACCGCGCCGACTACGACGCGATCTTCGACGTGCCGATGGACGCCGCGCTCGATCCCGCCGCGGCCGACGCCGCCCGCTTCCCGGCGTCCGGCAAGCCCAAGGCCACCGCGGCTGCTCCCGACGGTGCATGGGAGATGATGACCTCCGAGGATCGCCTGATCGTCAACACGATCATCAGCAACACCGGCAAGGCGCTCGCGGCCTACGAACGCAAGCTGGTGAGCGGCAACGCGCCGCTCGATCGCTACATCGAAGGCGAGCGGGGCGCGCTGACCGCGTCGGCCAAGCGCGGCCTCGGCCTCTTCGTCGGCAAGGCCGGCTGCGTGGAGTGTCACTCGGACGTCTCGTTGACCAACAACCTCTTCCACTGCACCGGCGTCGAACAGGCCGGCGGCGCCCACGTGCCCATGACTGACACCGGTCGCTTCGACGACGTCGCGCGCGTGCTCAGCTCGTCGTTCAACGGCGCGGGCGCGTTCAGCGACGATCGCGTCGCCGGCATGGCCAAGCTCGACGGGCTGGTCCAAGCCGAGCCGGAGCGCGGGCGCTTCCGCACCAAAGGACTCCGCAACGTCGCGACCACCGCGCCCTACATGCACAACGGCAAGCTGGCCACCCTCGAGGACGTCGTCGAGTTCTACGATCGCGGCGGCGACCCCAGCGGCTTCTCTGGCGTAAAGGATCCGCTCGTCGTCCCGCTCAACCTCTCGGCCGGCGAGAAGGCCGATCTGGTCGAGCTGTTGAAGGCGCTCAGCGGCGCTGAGATCCCGGCCGCGCTTCGCGCTGACACCTCAGCACCGTGAGCACCGCCGCTGGTACCGCGCTCCTCATCGGGGCGCTGACGACGCCGGCGTGGGCCCAGCCCGCACCCGACGCTGCGCGGTCCGAGGTCGAGGCGGGCGCGGACACCGAGCCGATCGCGACGCCGATCGATCCCGCCGTCGCGGCGCGGCTCCAGCGACTCGAGGAGGACAACCAGCGGCTCCGCGACGAGCTCGACGCCGTGCTCGATCAACAGGCCATCGTCACGTCCGATCTCGAGCGCCTGCGTCCGCTCATCGGACGCGTCAGCGGCTACCTCGACGCCGGGTTCTTCCGCGTCTCGGGCGACGGCTCCGGCATCCGCTCCGACACCGGCCACCGGTACTTCCCGGAGTACGCCGGCGTCGTCCCCGACTCGTGGGTCTTCATGGGCGACCCGCTGTCGACGGCCATCAACGCCCGCGGCGAGCCGGCCGACACCTCCGAGTCGCGCGCGATCACGTTCGACGGCGTCGACGCCGGCGACGCTCCGACGTTCTTGCTCAACACCGCGAACCTGTCGGTGTTCGGGGCCGCCAGCCCGCGCCTGATGGCGAACCTGTCCGTCGACCTGGTGCCACGTCGCCGCGACGTCTCCGATCCCGACGGGCTCTTCGTCGGCGACTACCTGGACGTGAAGCTCGGCTACGTCGAGTACCGCCCGCGCTGGAAGCACGGCGCGCTCAGCTTGTTCGCCGGCAAGTTCGACTCGGTGCTCGGCATCGAGTACCGCAGCCAGGACGCGCCCGACCGCGTCGCGGTGACGCCGTCGCTGATCTGCCGCTACACCTGCGGCCACCCGATCGGCGTGAAGGCGCGCGCCGAGCTCCTCGACGACACCTTCACCGTGAACGTCGCGGTCACCAACGGCAGCCACGTCGTCGAGGGCTTCCCGTTCTCCGACGAGGCCGAGCGCAACGACTGGAAGACCGTCGCCGGTCGAGTGTCTTACCGCTATCCGATCGGGGCCGGCCTCGAGCTGGGCGCGTCGGGCGCGTTCGGCGCGCAGGACCTCCAACGCGACGACGACGTCTACCAGTGGCACTACGGCGCCGACCTGCGACTCGAGTGGCACGACCTCGAGGTCTCGGCCGAGATCGTGAAGGGCAAGGCGCAGGGCCGGACCGAGGACGGCCAGCCGCCGTGTGGGCTGGCGCCCTGCCTCGACTTCAAGGGCGCGTATGGCCTCGTCGGCTATCGCGCCACCAACGCGCTCATGCCGTACCTGCGCGTCGACTGGCGCGCCGCGGTCCACCAGAGCGGGGCCAGCTTCGTGTACGTCTCCGACCTCGCCCGCGCCACCATCGGGCTCCGCACCGAGCTCGGGACGGCCACGGTGATCAAGGTCGAATACACGGTCAATCGCGAGCTGGGGCGAGCACCTCAGTTCGCGAATGACGTGCTGACCAGCTCGCTCGTCCTGCGCTTCTGAGCTGCGATCAGAGCGCGTTCAGGAACGTTACCAGATCGCGCTCCTCGGTCGGCGTGAAGTCGAAGCCGAGCGAGTCCTCGTAGAACCCGACGACCTCGTCGAGATCCGCCGCGATGCCGTTGTGGAAGTACGGCGCGCGCGCGGCGAGCCCGCGCAGGTTCGGCGTCTTGAACTTGTCGACATCGGCCCACTGCCCGTTGGAGCCGCCGCGGCCCCAGTCGGTGGTGGCGCGGGTCTCGAGCGTCGTCAGGTTCTCGAGAGTGTAGACCGCCATATCGTCATTCGCGAACTCGGGCCGCGACGCCCCAACATCGAAGAGCGTGCCGGCGACGTTCTGACCGTTGTTGGCCGCGTTGTGGCAACCACTGCAACGCTTACCGCTCGCGGCGTTCGTGGTGTTGAACAGCTCCTGGCCCCGGAAGATCTGCCGGCGCGACGGGTTGGGGCTGGTGGCCCACGCGTCGTAGAGGTCGAAGCGACCGGCGACCACGGGCTGGCTGGCCTGGGCCTCGGGACCACCGTGGGCTCCGCCGCCGTTGAGCAGACCCGCGCCCGGCACGATGAGCTGGGCGTTGAAGAACCCGAGCTCCTCGTCGACGATCTCGAAGATCACCTCGTCGGTCGCGGCCGGACCCTGCTGCGCGCCGGTCACGTTGCCGCGCGCCTGCTTGATGAGTCCGTCGCGCAGGTTGGCGCCGACCGTGTTGGCCGCGTCCCACATGACCGTGTTGACCTTGAAGTTCGACGTCGGCAGCGGCCGGCGGAAGAACCACAGCTTGGCCGTGGTCCCGACGCCGAACGGATCGTCGGCGGCGATCACGCGAAACTGCGCGCCCGCCGGCACCGCGCGCGAGCGGGTAAACTTGCCTTGGAGCAGCATCGTGTACGCCTGTCGGCGGGCTGCTACCGTCGAGACGTCGGCGGTCGGGCGGTCAGCGTCCTGAAGGTTGAACAGCGGATGCGTACCGCCGGTCAGCGCGAACAAGACTCGCGCCGTCTGCGGGCGGATGCTCCAGCCGTCGCTGGGCAAGTGGCACGTCGAGCAGTCGCGCCCGTTGGTGCCCTGGGCCTGAAAGAACTCCGACTCGAGGTCGACAAAGCCACGCGTGCTGTAGCTGGCGGCGAACCCACCCCCGTTGAGGAGCGGTAGGTTGTTGGGGAGTCGCGCGAGCTGGAGCTCGGCTGACGCCTCGCCGAGGTCGGGGTCGTCCTCGACGTCAGTGCAGGCGGTCAGTGTCGACGCCACCAGGATGGCACACAGCGAAAACCATCTACGATGATCCATGCTCACGTGTCCTCCAACTTGAGTTGAGCTCCCAACGTACGAGGTCACCATCCGATCCGTCCACCGGTTTGTCCACGCATCGCGCGACGCCGGTCACGTCGAGGACGATTGCGCGCATCATCCCTTACACGTCGACGCGTCGCACACAGTCGGGTGCCGCGCAGGCGCGTAGTCGCGCGAGCGTGTCAGTTGGTCGCAGCTATCGAGAGCGGCGCTTCGCGTCGAGCGGCGGCGCGGCATCGATGACGCCAGCATCGATCGGCGACGCCACGGTCAGGCGGCTCTGGAACAGCGAGCCGACGTCCTTGGCGTACGGCCCGCACGCCGCGAGCCCGGCCCGCAGCACGATCGCGGCGTCGTCGTCGGACCACACCTCGAGCAGACCGGCGCAGGCGTCGGTGACCTCGGTCGGGATCTCCACGGCCAGCGCGGCGTCGGGCAGCGCCACGACCACCGGTGCCGGCCGGCCACCGTCGCGCCGGAAGGTGAGCGCGAGGAGCGCGATCAGCAGCAGGTTGGCCAGCACGACCGCGCCGAGCAGCGCGCGGTTGGGCGGCGTCGGCAGCGGCGCCACCACCGCGGTGCCCTTGCCGGCACGGTCGAGCTCGAGCTTGATGCGGGCCAGGCCCTCGCCGATGGCGCGCTCGACGCGCTCGTGCGCGACCTTGTCGACCTGGCCGCCCAGCTGCTTGGTCGCGCGATCGGCGGCCTCGGCGGCGCCGGATTCGATGCGGCCCAGCTCGATGTCGACGGTGGCGCGGACCTGCGCCCCGAACCGCGCCCAATCCTCGAGGAGCTGGTCGGCGTGCTGGAGAAACCGCGCGAGCTGATCGTTCAGCTCCTCGAGCTGCGCGCCGGGATCGCGTCTTTTGCCTTCAGCCATGGAGCACCTCCGGCACCTCGGCCGCGACCCGGGCCAGGAGCTGATCGACCTGGACGCGGGTCACCAGCGATTCCCGACGCAATCGATTCACGTAGCGCATGGGCAGCGCGCGCTGCTCGGGCGCGTCGAGATGGAACAGATGATCGGCGACCACGCGGCGAGCGAGCAAGCGCCCCAGTCTGGCATCGATGGCGGCGCCGGTCAGGAAGCCGCGGCCCCAGTAGTGCACCACGCGAGCCCAGAGCCAGCCGGCGTCGCGGGCGGCCGACAGCGGCGACGGCGCTCGCTGATCGCAGGCGCGCTGCTCGTCGCGGGTGACGGTGCCCGAGCGATCGAGCAGCTCGGCCAGCTCGTCGGCGGTGTTCCAGGCCCGGGCCAGCGCGGCCAGCTCGTCGAAGATCGCGTCGGGCGTGACCTTGGCGCGGGCCGCCAGCCCGAGCGCGGCGCACCACGCGCGGCGGCCCAGCCCGGGATCGCGGGCGGCGATCGCCGGTGGCAGCGCCCACGCCAAGCCGAGGTAGTGATGGAGCGGCGATGGCGCGGCCTCGCTCGCGCGCTCGCCGGGCGGCGTCAGCACGCCGTGGCGGGGTTTGTCGGCGAGCTGGTCGGGCAGCCAGGTGGCGAGGGTGGCGAGGAGCGCGGGCAGGCCGGGCTGGCTCGGCTCGGCGAGGGTGGTCGCGCCGCCGCTCCACAGCGCGCGGGCCAGGGCGCCTGCGCTCGCGGCATCGACCGGACGCGGGGCGCGCGTGTACCGCTTCAAGGTCGCCGCGGCGACCGACCGCGCCGGTACCTCGGCGCTCCACGGCGCGGCCGGCAAGACGTCGATCGCCGCGAGCAGCGCCGCGGTCGGCGCGTCGCCCTCGACGACCGTCAGCGCGAGCCCGACGTAGCGACGGCGATCGGCGGCCGCGGTCGCCGAGAAGCTCACCGCCCAGGCCACGCGCCCGGGCTCGATGCGCCACGACACCTGCCCGCCATCGTCGGCGCGCCCGGCCATCGCCGCGCGCAGGTCGGCGTCGACCTTCGCGGGATACCAGCGAAAATCACCACCGGGCTCGCCGGGCGTGGCGTCTTTCTGCAACCACTCGTGGCGGAGCGCGAGCCGCAATCAGTTGCCCCCGGTGCCGAAGCCACCGGTCGCCGTCGAGACCGGCGCGGGCGCGGGCGGCGCCGCCGGCGCCACCGGCCGGGTCAGCGCGATGACCTCGCCGTCGTCGATCATCGACGCGGCTGGCGCCGGCGCGCCGTAGGCCAGCTCGGCGAGCCAGGCCAGGAACACGCTGCGCGGCGCGTCGAGGAACGGCGCGACATCGTCGGTGTAGACGTACTCGATGCCGTGCTCGCCTCGGGTCGACGCGCACTGATCGCCGGCGTCGTAGCGCAGGTACTCGAGCTGCACGCCGTCGATGAAGCCGTTCTCGACGTCGACGCAGTGGTGCTGGACGACCGCGCGGCGCACGGTGTCCTTGCGGACCTCGACCTCGGCACCGTCGCGGCGGGCCCGGGTCGTGATCGCGACCTGCTCCTGGCCGTCGGCGTCGGCCGGACAGATCTCCTCGATCACGCTGGCCCGGTTGATGACGACCAGCGCGCGGCTGCGACGCCCGCCCTCGCGCCGACCCGCGCCGCGGTTGAGCGACGCGAACAGCGGCAGGAGCTTGCGCAGCTTGGTGTACGGGCTGCCATCGCGCTGCACGCCGAGCGACAGCGGGTTGCACAGCAGCACCGGCGCGAAGGCGTAGCCGCGGCCGCCCACCGCGCGTCGCTTGTGGACCAGCGCCTCGAGGAAGCTGTGGTACTGGCCGCCGTCTTTGGAGACGTGCTCGCCGGCGACGTCCCAGAACACGACCTCGATCTCGCCCGCGCGGATGAGCCGCCGCTGCGACAGCCACACCCCGACCGGCCCGAGCACGACCAGCGCGGCGAGCGCGGCCCCGGCGGCGATCGGCACGCCCTCGCCGGCCAGCCACAGCCCAGCCCCGAGCGCAGCCGCGGCCACCAGGGCGATCAGCCCATGCACGCGCAGCCACGCGGTGCGGGCCAGCAGCGTCATCCACGCGCCGACGTCGAGCTGGTGCAGGAGCGGGCCGGGGTGCGCGCGATACGCGTAGTGCGGGATGAAGCCCGGCGGCGTCGCGTCCGGGCTCGGCGCGTCGGCGTTCATCGCGACGGTCTTGATCTTCTGGCTCTGCTCGCGCTCCTCCTCGACCAGATTGGGGCAGGCCCGAGCGTCGAGGGTGCGGATCGCGTGCAGGATGAACTGGGTCTTGCCGTCGCCGCGCGCGCCGATCACCGCGATGTCGACGATGCCCGCGACCTCGTCGTCGGGCTCGGTCAGCGAGGAGGCACCGCGCATACCGGCGACCGGCTCGGCGTCGAACAGCTTCCAGCGGCTCACAGGTCTGGGCATCATAGGGCATCGACGTGGACGATGCACGTCAGACGCCGACGAGCGCGCGCGCGAACCAGTTGCGGGTCAGGCCCGCCCGCAACGCCTGCTCGGCCTCCTCGAGCTTGCCGATCTCGGCGAAGCACGCCGCCGCGGCCAGCGCCGGCGCGCCGTAGCGGAACCGCGGATCACGCTCGCCGATCGCGAGGAACCCGGCCGCGGCCTCAGCGTCCTTGCCGGCCTGCGCGAGCGCCTCGCTCTCGAGGAGCCGCAGCTCGAGGTCGTCGGGCTCCTTGGCTCCCGCCTCGGTCAGGTGCGCCAGCGCCCGACGCGGTCGATGACCGGTCAGCCAGATCGCGGCCAGCTCGCGCCGCGCGACCATGTCGGCCGGGTTGGCGCGCACCTGCGCCTCGATGGCGCCGACAGCACGATGGGATGCGCCGAAACCACCGCGATCGCGATCGGCACCACCAGCCACGTCAGATAGTCGGTATCCCTATCGCCCAGCCCAGCCCTGGCTGCGCAACCCCACGCAGGCCGCACCGCCGATCACCAGCAGCCCGGCCAGCGCGGAACGCCAAGCCGTTGGCGGCGGCGGTCGCCTCGCATGGACCACCGGCACGTCGTCGTCGACGATGAGCTCGATCTGGTCGTCGGCGGCCGGCGGCGGCGCTTGGCCACGCGCGACGCTCACCCACAGGCCCAACACCAACAACACCCCCGAGACACCGAACACCCCGACTCGCATCCGGCGAGCTTCGCGGAGTCGCCCCTCCGGTGCAAGCGCGGGCGGGTTGCGGCCGCAGCGCAGATCGCCCAGGGTCCTGGCATGACCACGCGCATCGAGACCGACAGCCTGGGCCCCGTCGAGGTCGCGACCGATCGCTACTGGGGCGCGCAGACCCAGCGCTCGCTCGAGAACTTCCCGATCGGCGACGGCCGCATGCCGATCGAGATCGTCCACGCCCTGGCCAACCTCAAGCGCGCCGCCGCCCGCGTGCATCACCGCGCCGGTCGCCTCGACGGCACGCTCGCCGACGCCATCGATCGCGCGGCCGCCGAGGTCGTGGCCGGCGCCCTCGACGATGAGTTCCCCCTGGTGGTGTGGCAGACCGGCTCGGGCACCCAGACCAACATGAACGTCAACGAGGTGATCGCCGGGCGCGCCAACGAGCTGCTGGGCGCCGGGCGCGGCGGCAAGTCGCCGGTACATCCCAACGATCATGTCAACCTCGGTCACTCGTCCAACGACGCGTTCCCCACCGCGATGAGCGTGGCGGTCACGATCGCCCTCGAGGATCGGGTGGTGCCGGCGCTGCGCGCGCTGGCCGGCGGGCTCGCCGCCAAGGCCGCCGCCTGGCGCGGCGTGATCAAGATCGGCCGCACCCACCTGATGGACGCGACGCCGCTGAGCGCTGGCCAAGAGGCCTCGGGCTGGGCCGCGCAGCTCGACGCCTGCGCCGATGCCGTCGAGGCAGTGCTGCCGCGCACCCGCGAGCTCGCGATCGGCGCGACCGCGGTCGGCACGGGTCTCAACGCGCCCGCTGGGTTCGCCGACGGCGTGATCGCCGAGCTGGCGGGGTTGTGCGCGCGCCGGTTCACCGCCGCGCCCAACCGGTTCGCCGCCATCGCCGCCCACGACGCGATCGTCGCGGCCTCGAGCACGCTGCGCAACGCCGCGGTCGCGCTCACCAAGATCGGCAACGACATCCGGCTGCTCGGCTCGGGTCCGCGGGCCGGGCTCGCCGAGCTGGTGCTGCCCGCCAACGAGCCTGGCAGCTCGATCATGCCCGGCAAGGTCAACCCGACGCAGGTCGAGGCGCTGACGATGGTGTGCGCGCGGGTCATCGGCAACGACGCGGCGATCGCGATCGGCGGGCTGCAAGGCCACCTGCAGCTCAACACCTTCAAGCCGCTCATCGCCGCCTGCGCGCTCGAGTCGGCGCGGCTCCTGGCCGACGCGGCCGACAGCTTTCGGTTGCGCTGCGTCGACGGGCTCGCGGTCGATCGCCGCCGCACCGCCGAGCTGGTCGAGCGCTCGCTCATGTTGGTCACCGCGCTGACGCCCGCGATCGGCTACGACGCCGCCGCCAAGGTCGCCAAGCACGCCCATGCCCACGAGCTGTCGCTGCGCGAGGCCGCGCTCGCGCTGGGCGTGATGTCGGCCGCGGAGCTCGACGCCGCGCTCCGGCCCGAGACCATGATCGGAGACGACGCGTGAAGCCGCACCACGAGCGCCACCGCAGCCACAAGCTGGGCTGGTTGCGGGCGGCGGTGCTGGGCGCCAACGACGGCATCGTCTCGACCGCGTCCCTGGTCGCCGGGGTCGCCGCCGCCGCGCCGTCGCAGCACGCGGTCGTCATCGCCGGCATGGCCGGGCTGGTCGGAGGTGCCATGTCGATGGCCGCCGGCGAGTACGTGTCGGTCAGCTCGCAGGCCGACGCCGAGCGCGCCGACCTCGAGCGCGAGCGGCGCGAGCTGGCCGCCAACCCAGCCTTCGAGCGCGAGGAGCTGGCCGCGATCTACGTCGGGCGTGGCCTGGCGCCGGCGCTGGCCGCGCAGGTCGCCGCGCAGCTCAGCGAGCACGACGCGCTGGCCGCCCACGCGCGCGACGAGCTCGGCCTGACGTCGACGTACGCCGCGCGGCCCATCGAAGCCGCGCTGGCCTCGGCGGCCGCGTTCGCGAGCGGCGCGGCGCTGCCGATGGTGCTGGCCATGGTCGCGCCGGCCCGCGCGATCGTGCCGATCGTGACGATCGCGTCGCTGGCCGCTCTCGGCGGGCTCGGCGCGCTGGCCGCCCTGGCCGGCGGGGCCCGTCCGGTGCGCGGCACCGTGCGCGTGCTCATCCTCGGCGCGCTGGCCATGGCGATCACGACCGCCATCGGCGCCTGGTTCGGCACCGTCGCCTGACTCGTCGCGTGACGACTGCACGCGAACGATGAGCGTGTACGGCCCGAACGCGCTGACGTCCCAGCGGTCGACGACGAGGTAGTACGTGCCGGCCGCGGTGGTCGGGTAGGTCACGCTCTCGGGGTCGCCGGCGTCGCGACCGACGAGCCAGTGCACCTGCCGGTCGGCTGGACGTCGTTGCCGAACCTCGTGAGGTCGCCGGTCACCGTCGTCCCGCCGAGGCGCAGGCGACCAGCGAGACCGCGAGGACAGCGGGGTACTTCATGGCGTGACAGGCTACGCCGATTCGCTTGCCGGCCGCGCGCCGCGCGCGTACACCCGTCCGGTGAAGCACACCCTCGTCGGATTGCTCGTCGCGCTGGTCGCGCTGACCGCCCTGCCCGCTTGCAAGAAGGCGCCGGATCTCACCAAGGCGCGCGAGCAGGCCCTCGCGCTGGTCGCGCAGTACACGCCCGAGCTCAAGGCCATGCAGGGCCAGATCGACGCCCTGCAAGGTCGCCTCGCCGCGCTACCCAAGGACACCCTCGGCGTCGACGCGGTCAGCGCGAAGCTGGAGGCCGGGCGCACCAAGCTCACGACGCTGCTGGCGTTGCTCGCCAAGGTGCCCGCTGAGGCCACGACCGCGGCCCAGAGCGGCAAGGCGACCGAGCTGCGCGCGCTCATCATCAGCACCGCCGACGCGGTGGCTGGCGGCCTCACCCAGGTCGGCAATCAGGTCGCCGAGGTCGAGCAGTCCGTGGTCGTCCTCGAGACCAAGGTCAAAGAGCAGCCCCTCGCCGTCGACGGCGATGCCGGCGTGCCGACCGGAGCTGCCGGCCGGCCCGCGAGCGATGCCGGCGCCGCCACGGTCGATGGCGCCGGGCCGACCGCCGACGCCGACGCCGGCGCGAGGTAGAGTCGCGCGATGACGTTCGATCAGCAGTTCCCGCCGCCGCTCGCCGCGCTGAACGCGCTCGACTTCGACTACGCCGATGGGGAAGGCATCGACTTCGAGCCGTACCAAGAGTTCCAGTCCGCCGACGACAACGCGTCGTGGTTCCGGTCGTGGACCGGCAACCCCGAGCTCACCGGCGGCGAGTACCGGGTGTTCGGTCAGGATGGCACCGGCGGGTACGCCGCGTTCTGGATGGTGCGTGACGGCGCCGCGGTCCTCGATCAGCCGATCGTGTTCTTTGGCTCCGAGGGCGAGCTGGGCGTGGTCGCGTCGTCGTTCACCGACTACCTGTGGCTCCTCGCCGCTGGCGTCGGTCCGCTCGAGGCCCAGTCGTACGACGCCAGCAGCGCCTACGCACCGCAGCCCGAGCTGGCCGAGCTCGCCGAGGCCACCGGCGGCGCGCCCAAGCTGGCCGGCGAGGTCCTCGCCGCCGCCGCCGCCGAGTTCCCTGACTTCGAGGCCACCGTCCGCGCCCAGTGCCGCTGAGATTTCGAGCGGCCTTCGCAGGCTGCTCGACCATCCGCGCGCGACTCGGGCTGACGAGTTAACCCCGCTGTTCCCGCGCCCGCGCGCGGCTCGGGGACGGTCCAATCCATGGCGCCGCTCGCGCTGGTGGTCGACGACGAACCCGATCTCGCCCGCATGGTCGAGCACAACCTGCGCGGCGCCGGGTTCGAGGTCGTGGTCGCGCACGACGGGCTGACCGCGCTCGAGCGCGCCTTCGAGCGCGTGCCCGACGCCGTGCTCCTCGATCTCGCGCTGCCCGGCCTCGACGGCGAGGTGTGCCGGCGCCTGCGCGCCGATCCCCGCACCAGCAAGGTCGGCATCGTCATGATGACCGCCGGCGCGCTCAGCGAAGACCGCGTCGAGGGCTTCGAGGCCGGCAGCGACGACTACCTGGTGAAGCCGTTCAACATCCGCGCGCTGATCCTGCGGACCCACGCGGTGATGCGGCGCAGCGCGGCGATCGAGGGCGTGGGGCGTGACCTGATCGTCGTCGGCGCGGTGGTCCTCGACCGCGCCGCGCGCGAGGCCACCGTCGAGGGCGTGCCGATCGAGCTGCGCCGACTCGAGTACCTCGTCCTCGAGCTGCTCATGAGCAAGCCCGACCGCGTCTTCTCGCGCAAGGATCTGCTCGCGGCGGTGTGGGGCGTCCGCTACGGCGTCAACGAGCGCCTCGTCGACGTGACCATCAGCCGGCTGCGCGAGCACCTGGGCACCCAGGGCAGCCTCGTCGAGACCCGGCCCGGCGTCGGCCACGCGTTGCGGGCCACCGCCCGCTAGCCCTCGCCAGCCACGCGTCCGGATTCCGGACGTCTCCGAGGCGACCCTCGTCGGAGACGTGCTCCTAACCGCGCCGCAGCACGACGGCGGGCGCTCGCCCGCAGGCCGGGAGGGCCGTTCTTGGAAGCGAGGCTGATTGGAGCGTGGGCGAGCGAATGGGTGGCGCACCGTCGAGAAAGCCTGATCGCCTTGGCGGCTGCGTCGCTACTCAACATCGGAACCCTCGGACGAGCCCCTGCGCGCGATCGCGCCGATCCGCGCGAGCGCTGCGCCCAAGCTCGTGACGTCGACCCCCAGCGCACGCGCGGCAGCTCGCTGGTTGCGACCGGCGTCGAGGTACGCATGGAGTCGCAGCGCGTTCCGCCGCAAGTCCTCGTGGTTGTCCGGCCAGTCGAACTCGCACACGTCGACCTGACGAAGGGGCGGCAGCTCGGCGACGCGGTGTCTACCGTGCTCCCCGAGCAAGGCGTCGAGCAACGCGCGGACGTCGGGTTTGCGCTCCGCGATCGGTGGCGTCTGGATCGCCGTCAGATGGCCTCCTCTGCCTCCGAGCGTGCCGCGCGCCGACTCCAAGGTCGGGGCAGCGATGATTGCGCGGCAACCGGCGGCTCGATCGAACAGGGCGGCTGCGAGCGCACCAGCCTTCCGGTCACGGAGCGGTCTCAGGTCGACGAACAGCGTCCCGCCATCTGCCCGCGCGATCACAGCCTCGAGCGCCGCGCTCGGGGCGCCCGCAGGCAGGATCTCGAACGGCAGGTCACGGCGGGGCGACGCGCGATGGATCTCGCTCGCCAAGAGCTCCGGCTCGGATCCACGCGGCCCGGTGAGCACGAGCGGCGGCTGAAGTTCGCTGGCAATCTCCATCAGCGCCAAGTCGACCGCTCGCTGAGCGTCAAATCCAAGGAACCAGAGCAGCGCGCCTCGCAGCTTCACCAAGTGGTCATCGAGGGCGAGCAGCTCGGTCTTGCCGACCATGAACGCTTGGCCCGCCTTCACCGGTGACCGCTCCTCGCGTCTCCCGCCGAAGTAGGTTCCATTTTGCGACCGGTTCGTCACGACCAACCAGTGCGCGTCCCGCTCGACGATCGCATGCAGGCGCGACACATACTGTCTTGGCACCATCAGGTCGACTTGGCCGGGAACACCCGAGCCGAGAGAAAACGATGCCCGCGTGCGGTCCAGCAACAGAGTTAGCTCGCCGCCGAGCTCCCGCAGCACCACGACGGCATCGGAGGCCGGTAGGACGGCCGCCCCAACGTCCGTCAGGGGGTCTGTGGACTGCGGCCCGACGGGATCGCGGGCGGCTGGAGCCTGTGGAGGGGGACGGGAGGCGCGAGTCATCTCACTCCCACTTACGCCGTTTGGAAGGGGTCGATTCCCAGTGCGGGGGTCGATGCAGCCGATCGCCGATCGACACCCACAGCGCGTCCAATGGTTGTTAGGACTTGATTCGGTGGGTTGCGATGATTCAGGATGGCACGAGACTGCGGGGAGAGGCGGCGAGGGCCGGGCCCGCTCGGAGCTGTCCGACCAACGCCGCACACCATGGATCCCACCACGATCGGTCCCTACGACGTCGTTCGCAAGCTCGGAGAGGGCGGGATGGGACGCGTCTTCTTGGCCCACCACCGCGTCCTGTCGCGTTACGTGGTCGTGAAGCAGATCCTGCCGGCCCTCGCGGCCGATCCCGTCCTGGTGCGGAGGTTCTTCATCGAGGCGCAGGCCGCCGCTCGGCTTGCGCATCGCAACGTCGTCGCGATCCACGACTGCCAAACGACGAACGATGGTGTGCCGTACATCGTGCTCGAGTACCTGCGCGGACAGTCGCTGCGAGACTGGATCGAGGGCTGGGTCGCGACGCGTGGGCCCCGCATCCCGGTGACGTACTGCACGATCGTGCTGGCCCAAGCCGCGAACGCCCTCGACGCCGCGCACGCTGCTGGCATCGTCCACCGGGACATCAAGCCCGACAACCTGTTCCTGACCGAAGCGACGCCCTCGGAGCTGCACGCGCGCCTGCTGGCTGCGCGGCTGCCCATCGACCTGCACGTGAAGGTGCTCGACTTCGGGATCGCGAAGTTGGTCGAGCACCGCGGCGGCGGCGGCACTGGAACCGGGATCGGCGTTGGCACACCCGCGTACATGGCGCCCGAGCAGTTGAAATCGGCCGTGGATGCCGATGGCCGCGCGGACGTGTACTCGCTCGGCGCGGTCGCGTTTCAGCTGCTGACGGGTGGACAGCTACCATGGGGGACCGAGACGCCCGCGGTCGAAATCTACGCCCGACAGCACAGCGAGCCACCGCCGGACCCGCGGCAAACCAACCCGCTCGTGCCGCTGGGACTGGCCGTCGTCGTTCGGAAGGCGATGGCGCGCGACCCGAACCAACGCTGGTCGACACCCGGGGACTTCATGCGTGCCTTCGCCGCTACCGTGCCCGCCGATGATCAGCTCCCATCCGGCATGGAGCTGCTGCGCGCGTACGCCCCCGAGCTGGCTCACGTCACCGCCGATGCCATGACAATGGGGCGCATCGCTGTCATCGGAGGCCCGGCGACGGATCCGCTCCCGCTCGCTCCCACCCCGACTCCGGTGCTCGCCCGCGCGGCGGACCAGGCAGCTCCGGAGTCCGCGGTGATGGCGGCAGCCACGCCGACCACGCTGGGATCGAGTGTAGGCGTTGCGCCGGCGAGGCCGAGCCGTGGCCGGATGGGGCTGGGCCTCGCGCTCGGGGCGATCACCGTGGTCATCGCGGGCATCGTGCTGGCGGTTTCGCTGGGCAGCGACGCCCCGCCGATGGCACCCGCCGCCGGGACAACGGTGTCGACAGATGCTGCCGGTGCGGACACCGCGATCGCCGTCGACGCGAGCCTTCTCGACGCGGCACCTGGCGACGCGGCACCTGGCGACGCGGCACCTGGCGATGCGGCACCTGGCGATGCCGCCCCGGCGCCGACCGACGCACGGACTGGCGGGCGCGCGCGTCCGTCCCCGAAGCCTCCGTCGGGCGACGAAAGTGGTTCGAGCCGCGGCTTCCGAGACCTTACGAAGTAGGTGTTTTCCATGCGAAAGCTTTCCCTGTCGGTCCTTGTCGTCGCCCTGTTCGGTGGCCTCGCGATCGCGTCGACTCGTTCTGCTTCGGCGCAGAAAAGCTGCGAGTTCTTGGTTCCACCCTCGGGTGGCGCGTACGAGATCGCGATCCACCCGGCGTACCTGACCAGCCTGCAGTTCCCAGGGAAACTCGGCAGCGCGAACACCAGCGATCTCCGCGACTACGAGATCCGGCGCGACGGCGATAGCGGCCTCCTGGTCAGGCCGAAGGCCGCGAAGACCGAACCCGCCAACATCAACGTTCAGAGTGGCACCATCCGCGTGAGCGTCGGGCTGCGCACCGTCAGCGATGCGAAAGAGGCGTGCGCGCTCGTGACCTTCCGCGCGACGACCGAGGACGAAGCCCTCCAACGACGAGTCGAGGAAGCGGTCGCGAAGCGAACGGCCGAGCTCGAGGCCCAGCTCGCGACCGCGCGCCGCGACCAAGCAGCGCTCGTGCGCGATCAGGTCGACGACACGCTGGCGGATCGCGCCGTGGCGCGGCTCGAGATGCACACGCTCTCGGCTGTCGACCGCAACGACGATGGCGTCGTGGTCTGGGCGATGCGTGCCGTCTTCTTCGGCGACGATCTGCTGGTCAACGTCGAGATCGAGAACCGCTCCGGAGCGCCGTACCGCGTGTCGTCGCTCGAGCTCCTCGAGGGCGGCAAGAACCGCGCGACCAGCGCGCGCCTCACCTCCGGCGCGAGCGCCGGTTTGGTCGGCACCGTGGCGCCGGGCGCGAAGGTCCGCGGCGTCGTGGTCGCCCGCAACGGCGCGTCGCTCGCCGGGAAAGACCTCGTGCTCACCGTGCGCAGCCCCGACGGCAAGGGTGCGATCACAGTGCGCCGTCTCGGGGTCCGATAGTGTCGGTTCGCTTGCGGGTCACCGCGCTGTCGATCCTCGTCACGGCCCCCGCCGTCGCGCAGGCCGATCGTTTCGAGGCGTCGCTTGGGGGCGAGCTTCAGGTAGGCCTCGCCCGCGTCGGCGAGCGCGGTGCCGACGCGACGACCGTCCCCGCGTTCGGGGTCGGCGCGCGGTTCACCCACGCATGGTCGAACGCCTTGGCCTGGGATCTGGCCGTGTCCGCTCTCGTCACCCAGCCCGCCACCTTCGATGATGCGGCCGTCGAGATCGACGGTCGCGAGGTCCGAGGAGCGCTGACCCGACGCACCCTCGCCGCCGATGCCCAAGTTGGCGCCGAGCTGCGATTGGGCGCTCGCGTCATCCCGACGCTCCGCCTCGGGCTGGGCCCGCAGGTCCGCTATCGCACTGGCTCCAATCTCGGCATGCTCGCCGACGTTGTCCCGTCGACGGTGACGATCGACGCGGTCGCGTCGCTCGGCGTCGGCCTCGACATCCGGCTGGGACGTAGCCGGGTGGTGGGTGTCGTCGCCCAGCTCGATCACGCCCAGCCGCTCGGCGACGGTGAGCCCCACGACGTCGTCGCCCTGACCTTGCGGTTCTCGTCGTATTGGTACCCGCGCTGGTGGTCGCCCTCATGGTGAGGGCGGCGCGGTTGCGGCGCACGCTGTTCGCGATGGTGGATCACGCACAGGAGGTCGTCCCGATGGAGCTGCACTTGCCCTTCTCCAGATTTCGTCACGCGGCGCGCGTCGCCGCCCTGCTGCTCGCGTGCGTCGCGGCTGCTTGCTCGAGCGACGACGGCGCGCCGTCGGTCGATCAGAGCGGCACGGTCGGTGGACGCGTGATGATGACCCTCGACGGACCGCTCGTCGGAGCGACGGTCTCGGTCGATCTGCTCGAATATGCTGCCGCCACGGTCGTCGTGCGCGAGCACCTTGCCGATCGGACCACGGACAGCGCCGGCTACTTCGAGGTGCCCACGGGCGTGTCATCCGGCTACTTCCTCGTCCGCGTCCACGGCGGGCAGTTCCGCGACTACGCGACCGGCACCCAGGTCGTGCTCGATCCCGCAGACGAGCTCGACAGCATCGTCTACACCGACGTCCTCGAGGATCTCACGACGGCGCTGATCTCGCCGGTGAGCCACCTGACCCATGCGCTCGTCGTGGCCCGCACCAGCGCGGGGCTCGACGAGTCGCTCATCGAGTCCTACGACTTCGCCACCGAGCACATCGATCGGCACTTCGGCGATCTGCGATGGGCCCGCGCGCAACCCGCGAGCCTCCTGTCACCGCAGCCCAGTCCGACCGACGAGGTCCGCGCTGCGTTCATCCTCGCCGGCTGGTCGCTCGCCGCGGAGGACGTCGCGGTCGCCGCTCGGGCCTCGGTTCAGCAGGTCAACCCGTACACCCTCGCCGTCGATCTCGCGACGGACCTCGGGACCGGTCCGCTCGACGGTGACGACCGCAATGACCGCACATCGGGCAGCGGCATCCAGCTGGCGACCTGCGCGCCGGTCGATCCGTCGTGCGTCGCTGGCAGCGGCTGCGCGCTCGGGGCGTGCCGGGCGCGGTGTGACGCCTACGCCGGCACGCTCCGCGCCACGCTGGTCAGCGAGATCACCCGCCTCATCAACGACAACGGCGCGGCCGGCCGCAACCAGACCGGCCTGTCCGTGGCCGATGCGCTCGGCTTTGCGCGCACGATGGCGAACAACGTCGACGCCGTCCTGTTCGGCGACGCCTGCGTCGAGGCCCTCGACAGCGTCGCGCCGATCGTGACGTGGGGCGCCGACCCCGACGCGGGCCAGGTGGTTCGTGGCGCGGTGACCATCACGGCGGTCGCCACCGACGACACCGGCGACCTGCCCACGCTCACCTGGGAGGGCGCGCTCGTGGACACGGACGCGACGGTCAACGGGGTGGCGACGACGCTCTCCACGAATCTGGGCGCCGACGGTCCCCTGACGGTCGCCGTCCGCGCCGTTGATTCGACGGGTAACGCCGCTGCATCCACCCGCACGGTCGTCGTCGACAACACGGCCCCGGTCCTGACGGTGTCCGGCGCCGGCTTCTTCGTCGACGCTCGCGGGTGGTGGACGACCTCGACCACGCCCACGCTGACCGGCAGCGTCGACGACGCGCACGGCCCGATCGTCGTGCGCGCCATCATCTCCGGCACCGAGGTGGTCAGCGCGACGGTCGCCAGCGGCGCGTGGTCGTTGACCTTGCCCGCGGGTGCCGTCGCCGCCGCCGGCAGCGACGTGACGGTGCGCGCCACCGATGCCGTCGGTAACACGACGCTGGACTCGGTAGCGACGACACCGCGGATCGTCATCGACACCACCACGCCGGTCGTCGAAGCCATCGCGCGCACCTTCCTGGACGAGGCGCAGGACACCATCACGTTCGGCCCAGCGCCCCACCACGTCCACAACCCCGGCGCGGGGATCGCGCTTGGCGCCGCCGCGCCCCCTTCCTGCCCCACCATCCGCAAGTACGCCTACCGCACCGACACCGCGCCAGCCGGCACGGAGAACGCGCCGAACCCGGTCGGGTTCAGCTTCCGCTCGAGCGACAGCGGCGTCGGCCTCGACGAGGCCCGGTCCTCGTTCACGGTGCTCAGCCCCTCCGGCGAGCTCGCTGGTCCGTTTTCTCTCGTCAGCACCGCGGTCCCGGGATCGCCCGGAGCGTGGGACTCGCTCGCGTCGCTGGTCCGCAACGGCGCGAGCGCCGTGCCGTCGCTCGGCGTCCCGGGCGCGACCCGCGAGGGCGTCTTTACCGTCGCGTTCACCGCGCGTGATCGCCTGGGGCAGGTCGCGACCGTCACGAGATGCATGAACTACGCGCCCCTCGGGCCGCCGATGCAGGTCGTGCAGACCGCTGGCGTCTTCGCCCGCTCCCCGACAAACACGCTGATCAACGCCCTGATCGACACCTTCGCGCTCGAGAACGGCACCATTGGGCCGCTGCTCGACGGCTTCGCCGCCGGCGGGATGATGGAGCTGCGCCTCCGCAACACCACCGGCGATCCTGCATACGTGACCTTGGCGCCCACGGCGGCCGCCAATCCCCGCTACACGAAGCGCATCGACACCTATCTGCACCCCACCACCCAGCAGAACGTGGCGACCCCGCGCTGCTACCTTGACCCCGACACCCTTGAGCCCAACACCGGGCAAAATGGCCTGTGCTATGGGACCAGCGGTGGAACGTTCCGGCCGCCAGTCGTGGTCTCGAGCCCGACACCGCTCGCCGCGTGGCTCCCGTCGGTGGCGCTGTACGACGTCAGCACCGCCAGCGTCGTCTCCGCCGTCTCGCAGCCCT
>Ga0209181_10000792_pt1 | contig 58221 bp, 47 predicted proteins | sample MAT05_FD_187208 | JGI IMG/M metagenome (GOLD analysis project Ga0209181, IMG submission 187208) | Freshwater microbial communities from Lake Fryxell liftoff mats and glacier meltwater in Antarctica - MAT-05 (SPAdes) (version 2) | ecosystem: Environmental > Aquatic > Freshwater > Ice > Liftoff...
GGAGCGTGAGCTCGGGCGGAGGCGGTTTCGGAGCGTGAGCTCGGGCGGGGTTGCGTGGCGCGGGGCGGCGGCCGAGCGGGGCGGGATCGATGGGGATCCTCGTCGGATGGGTGTGGCGTTTAGCGAGTCCCGCGCGGGTTGACGAGCCGCTGGCAGGATGCTCTATTCGCCTCGCTTTGCAGCTCCAGGCTTATACGCCAGCCGGACTGGCGATCCTGTGCACGCTCTTGTTCTGCGGGCTCTTCACAGCCCTCGCAGTCTGGGTCGGGCCCAAGTCCTCCAACCCTGAAAAGCTCAAGCCGTTCGAGTGCGGCTCGGAGCCGATCGGCAGCCCCCGCGGCCGCTACTCCGTGAAGTTCTACCAGGTCGCCATCCTGTTCCTGGTGTTCGATATCGAGACCGCGTTCATGTACCCGTGGGCGCTGCTCTACTCCAAGCTCTCGATCGGACCGGGCGGTGCTGTCAGCTTCTTCGGCTTCGCCGAAATGATGACCTTCGTCGCGATCCTGGTCGTCGCGCTGACCTACGTGTGGCGCAAAAAGGCGATCGGTTGGGATTGAGCTGCGCTGGCAGTTCTCCTCGCCGATGCCTCGCCGCAAAGGAAACGCACCATGCTTGAGCTCGTCACGTCCAGGCTCGAGGACGCGGCCAACTGGGGCCGCAAGTTCTCCTTGTTCACCTATCCGTTCGTCACGGCCTGCTGCGGCATGGAGTTCATGTCCGTCGCAGCGCCCAAGTACGACATGGCGCGGTTCGGCGCCGAGTTCCCGCGCTTCTCGCCGCGCCAGGCCGACCTGCTCATGATCGTCGGCACGATCACCGAGAAGCAAGGTCCCGCGCTGCGCCGCGTGTTCGACCAGATGACCGAGCCCAAGTGGGTCATCGCCTTCGGCGTGTGCGCGTCGACCGGCGGCTTCTACCAGAACTACCATGCGATGCCGGGCGCCGATCAGGTCATCCCGGTCGACGTCTACATCCCGGGCTGCCCGCCGCGCCCCGAGCAGGTGCTCGACGCGCTGATCATGCTCCAGGATCGTGTGCAGCGTGGTGACGGCCACAGCCAGCTCCGGCTCAAGCACGAAAAGGTCGTGCGCGAAGCCAAGGCCGCCGAGGAATAGGCATGTCGCAGAAGGTCATCGACGCCCTCAAGGCCAAGTTCGGCGACGCCATCGTCGCCACCGAGAACCAGCACGGCGACGACGTCGCGCTGGTCAAGCGCGAGCAGCTCCTCGCCATCGCCAGCTTCCTCAAGGACGATCCGGCGATGCTGTTTGACATGCCGGTGTTCTGCACCGCGATCGACCTCCTCCAATGGCGTCCGGTCGGCGACCGCGGCGCGCCGCCGCCCGGCTCGCGCCCCGAGTACGACCCGGGCGAGGACCACGACGGCCTGCGCTTCGAGGTCTGCTACCAGCTGCGCTCGCTCACGCACCGCCATCGCGTCCGCATCAAGTGCGCGGTGCGCGAGGCCGACGCCCGGGTCCCGAGCCTGGCGGCGATGTGGCCCGGCTTCGACTGGCAGGAGCGCGAAACCTTCGACTTGTACGGCATCAAGTTCGACGGTCACCACGACCTGCGCCGCATCTACTTGTACGACGAGTTCATCGGCCACCCGCTCCGCAAGGACTATCCCAAGGAGAAGCGTCAGCCGCTGGTGCGCCGCCCCGACCTGGTGGGAGATCACTGATGGCCGATCTGAAGACCCTCGTCATGGGCCGCAAGGACGTCGCGGATCTCGACCTCGAGACCGAGCTGCCGCCCGAGCTCATGACCGTGAACATGGGCCCGTCGCACCCGGCGATGCACGGCACCGTGCGCATCGTGCTGTCGGTCGACGGCGAGCGCATCGTCAAAGGCGACATCCAGCCCGGGTACTTGCACCGCTGCTTCGAGAAGGAAGCCGAGCACGCGACGTACACGCAGATCTTTCCGTACACGGACCGGCTCAACTACGTCTCGCCGATGATCAACAACTGCGGCTATGCGATGGCCGTCGAGAAGTTGCTCGGTCTGACCGGTCACATCCCGCGGCGCGCCGAGTTCATCCGCGTGATCGTGAGCGAGGTATCGCGCATCACCGACCACCTGACCTGCGTCGGTGCGTCGGCGATGGAGCTGGGCGCCTTCGGCCCGTTCCTGTTCTTCTTGAAGGTTCGCGAGTGGCTCTACACGTGGCTCGAGGAGGTCTCGGGCGCTCGGCTCACCCACAGCTACGTGCGCGTCGGCGGCGTCAACAAGGACCTGCCCGCGGGCTGGGCCGAGAAGCTCGACCGTCGGCTCACCGAGATGGAAGGCGTGATGGTCGAGGTCGAGAGCATGCTCAACCTCAACCGGATCTTCCACGACCGCATGGCCGGTATCGGCGTCATGACCAGGGCCGAGGCGATCGCCTGGGGCCAGAGCGGGCCCATCGCGCGCTCCGCCGGGGTCGACTACGACGTCCGCAAGGATCACCCGTACTCGGTCTATCCGGAGTTCGAGTTCGACGTGCCGCTGGGCACTTCTGGTGACTGCCTCGACCGCTACCTGATCCGCGTCGAGGAGATAAAACAGTCGACCCGCATCTTGCGTCAGGCCATGAAGATGATCCCGGACGGCCCGTGGATCATCGACGACGGCAAGGTCGCACTTCCGCCCAAGACCGAGGCCTACAACACGATCGAGGCGATGATTCGCCACTTCAAGCATATCGTCGACGGCATCAAGGTCGCGCCCGGCGAGTGCTACACGTTTCTCGAGGGCGGCAACGGTGAGCTCGGCTTCTTCATCGTCAGCGACGGCACCGGCCGGCCCTACAAGTGCTACGTGCGCAGCCCGTCGTTCGTGCACCTGTCGGCGACGTCCAAGCTCATCAAGAACCACCTGATCGCGGACATCGTGCCGATCTTCGGCATGATCAACATGATCGGCGGGGAGTGCGACAAGTGACTGACGTGAACCCGAACGCCGCCAAGCCCGCGGTCTCGTCCGAGGCGCCGGGCAACCCGCCCGCGCCAATCCCGCCGGCGGCACCGCTTACGCCGGCTGCACCGACGACGGTGACGCTCACCATCGACGGCAAGCCGGTCACGGTCGCCAAGGGCACCAACGTGCTCGAGGCCGCGCGCTCGCTCGGCCTCGACATCAGCGCCTTCTGCTACCACCCCGGCCTGTCGATCGCGGCGTGTTGCCGGCAGTGCTTGGTCTCGGTCGAGAAGAACCCGAAGCTACAGCCCAGCTGCCAGCAGACCGTCGGCGAAGGCATGGTGGTCCACACCACCGACTCGCAGTCGACCTTGGCCCGCAAGCAGATGCTCGAGTTCACCCTGTTGAACCACCCGGTCGACTGCCCGATCTGCGACAAGGCTGGCGAGTGCACGCTGCAGCGCCTGTACTTCGAGCACGACAACGCCGACTCGCGGGTCGACGTCAAAAAGGTCGAGAAGCCCAAGGTGGTCGACCTCGGCCCCCACATCGTCCTCGACGCCGAGCGCTGCATCCTGTGCACGCGCTGCATCCGCGTCTGTGACGAGGTCGCTGGCGAGCACCAGCTCGAGATGAAGAGCCGCGGCGATCACCAAGAGCTGACGACCGCGCCCGGTCAGCAGCTCGACAACCCGTACTCGCTCAATACCGTCGACGTGTGCCCGGTCGGCGCGCTCACCTCCAAGGACTTCCGCTTCACGATGCGGTCCTGGGAGCTCGAGGCGACGCCGTCGATCTGCAACGGCTGCGCGACCGGCTGCAACATCGAGATCCACCACAACAACGGTCGGGCCTGGCGGCTGGTGCCGCGCCTCAACCTCGACGTCAACGGCCACTGGATGTGCGACGAGGGCCGCTTCACGTACCACGAGCTGCGCGAACAGCGCCTCGCGGTGCCCACCGTCGGCGGACTGCCGTCGTCGTGGGACAAGGCGGTCAAGCTCGCCGCCGAGCGCCTGGCCGGTCCGCTCAAGGATCCGGCGACGGTCGCGGTCGTGCTGTCGGCCCAGGCCTCCAACGAGGACAACTTCGCGCTGGCGCGCCTGGCCGCGGCTTGGAAGGCACCGCTTTACCTCACCGCGCGGCCCGAGCGCGGCGACCGCGCCGACGACAAGCTGCGCGTGGCCGACGTCAACCCGAACCGCGCGGGGGTGCTGGCGATCGCCGGCGCGGCCCCGCTCGGCGACCTCGCTGCCCTCGAGACCGGCGTCAACACCGGCGCGATCCGCGCCGTGGTCTTCCTCGGTCACGACCTGCCGGTCAGCGAGACCGCGCTGCGCCGCCTGCGCGAGCTCGATTGCGTCATCGCCTTGGCCTCCCACGAGCGCGGCCCGGTCAAGGCCGCCGCGATCGCGCTGCCAATCGCCGCCTGGGCCGAGACCGCAGGCTCGGTGACCAACGTCGACGGCAAGGTGCAGCGCATGCATCCGGCGATCGATCCTCCCGGCCTGGCCGTCGCCGGCTGGGACGCGGTCGCCCGCCTCGCCAGCGCGGCTGGCGTCGGCAAGACCGTCGCGTGGGAGCACGCGCGGCTGGTGTGGAAAGACATGACCGCGCAGGTGAAGCCGTGGTCGGGCTTGCCGTGGGGCCGCGAGGTCCGCCCGCTCGCCCTGCGCTTCGCCGGATCGCGAGGCTGATATGGCGAACACGATCTACGCAATCCTCGACAACCCCGCGACCAAGTGGGTGTTGCTCGTCCTCATCATGGTGATGCCGCTGGCGTCGCTGCTCACCTGGGCCGAGCGCCGCCAGAGCGCGATGATGCAGGACCGCCTCGGCCCCAACCGCGCCAACATCGGCTTCCTCAGGCTCAAGGGCATCCTCCACTTCGTCGCCGACGCGCTCAAGATGATCTCGAAGGAGGACTTCATCCCCGGGAACGTCCACAAGGGCCTGTTCACCCTCGCGCCGATCCTCGCCATCGCGCCGGTGCTGATCGCCTTCGCGATCATCCCGTTCGGACCGACGATCTTCCCGCACAACTTCACCGACGCGCTCAACCCGCTCGAGTTGGCGTCGAACCCCAGCAACTACAACTACGCCAACTCGATCCGCCTGCAGGTCGCGGCCTTTGACTACGGCCTGCTGTTCTACTTCGCGGTGCTGACGCTCGCCAACTACGGCGGCACGATCGCGGGCTGGGCCAGCTACAACAAGTGGGCACTCCTGGGCGGCCTGCGCAGCTCGTCGCAGATGATGAGCTACGAGGTCTCGATGGGCCTGTCGCTCATGGGCTGCTTCCTCCTGGTTGGCAGCCTCGAGCCCGGCTTCATCGTCGAGAGCGGCGCGTCGTCGAAGCTGTCGGCGTCCAACCCGCTCAACTGGCTGTGGCTGTGGCAGTTCCCGGCGCTCGTCCTGTTCCTCACCGCGGCGATCGCCGAGACCAAGCGCGCGCCCTTCGACATCCCCGAGGGCGAGCCCGAGATCATCGGCTACTTCGTCGAGTACTCCGGCATGCGCTGGGGGCTGTTCTATCTCGCGGAGTTCATCGAGGTCGTCTTCATCTCGGCCGTCATCGCCACCGTCTTCTTCGGTGGTTGGCAGGTGCCGTTCCTCGACGCCGACGGCTTCCGCATCGGCGGCCACGTCATCGAGATCAACGGCCACTGGATGTCGACCGGCGGCTCGCTGTTCGAGCTGCCCCACGGTGCCGTCGTCGGCATGCAGCTCGCTGCGTTCGCCCTCAAGGTCATCCTGCTCGCGTGGTTCCAGCTGCTCATCCGCTGGACCCTGCCCCGCTTCCGCGCCGATCAGCTGATGAACCTGGGCTGGAAGGTGCTGCTGCCGTGCGCGCTCGGCTGGACGATGATCTCGGCGCTATTCAAGCTGCTCGCCATCTACTTCGGTTGGATGTGAGGCCGTAAATGTCTTCCCACGCCCATGACGATCACGCGCCGACGACCACTGGTCCTCGGGTGCTCTCCGTCTCGACGGTGAGCCCCAAGGTCCGCAGCATCGCGGTCAACCGCCCGACCCCTGACCAAGTCAGCTACCTGGCGGCATCCAAAACCGGCCTCGGCATCACGCTGCGCCACTTCGCGAAGAACTTCTTCGGCCGGCGCCGCGATCCCCAGCTACTCGCGCGCGGGGAGCCGGTGCCGCCGCCCGCGACCGCGGGCGCCAAGCTGCTCAACGTGTTTTCGCCCATCAACGACATCGAGACGATCCAGTACCCCGAAGAAAAGACCGTCTATCCGGAGCGCTTCCGCGGCCTGCACCGCCTGATGCAGCGCGATGACGGCAACGTGCGCTGCGTGGCGTGCATGTGCTGCCCGACGGTGTGTCCGGCGAACTGCATCACGATCATCCCGGCCCAGACCGACGACAAGGGCATCGAGAAGTACCCGGCGGTCTTCGAGATCGACGAGCTGCGCTGCGTGGTGTGCGGGCTGTGCGTCGAAGCGTGCCCATGCGACGCCATCCGCATGGACTCGGGAGTCCACGCCAAGCCGGTCGAGGAGCGCGGCGACGCGATCATGACCAAGGAGCTCTTGCTGGCGGTGTCGGCCGACGTCGGCAAGCCGCCGAGCTCGATCGCGGTCCAGGGCGGCGAGGGCGCGGACTGGCGCGACTGAGGTTCCGATCACCCGGTGCGCTCCTCGAGTGATCGATTTCGAGTTGACGGGTTCGAGAGAGGCCGCTAATCTGGCTCCAGAATCCGACGGCTCGACGCGACAAACGGGCAACAACTGTCTCCTACTTCGTCTGTCCAGGGATCTGCCTCTGTCTTGGGTGTGCATGCCCGCTCGTCGGGAAGCCCAAAGAGATATCGTGGAGCCCACCTACCAAACCGGTAGGGGATAGAGTTTGCCTACGCTCGAGCCTGTCGGGTTCTTCTATTTTTCTAGCGGGGCCGGGGGTGGGGGATCGGGCGGCGCGTGTGGGAACGGGCGGGTAGCGAGGAGCGGGACGTGAACCCGAGGTTCCGGATCGTGGGGTCGTGAGCCAGAGGGTTTGGAGCGGAGTCGTGAGCCAGAGGGTTTGGAGCGGGGTCGGGAATCAGCGGGTCCGGATCGTGGGCTCGTTAGCCGGAGGTTCGGGATCGTGGGTTGGGCGGGTCAGCGGGTTGAGCGGAGGCTGGTGAGGGCGATGGAGAGGGTGGCGAGGGCGAGGAAGGCGAGGAGGAAGGCCGAGACCGGGGAGCCGCGGGCGAGACAGAGGGCGGCGCAGGTGGAGAGGTAGAGGCCGAGGGCGAGCTCGGCGAGGGTGTTGGGGGAAGGCGCAACTCGATAGAGGCGCGTGGCTGGGGTCCGGCCGATGGCGCCGTCTTTGGGCGTGCGGATAAACGGCGTGGTACGGCCCGCGAGGCCCAGGAGGATGGCGCGCGACTGACTGACCGCGAGGCCGGCGGTCAGCGCGATCAGGGACGGGAGGCGGAGCAACGCCGCGAGGCGATCGCGGGGCTGGCTGGCCAAGACGAAGGCGCCGAGCACGAGCAGCGTGACGAGGGCCGACAGCACGTGGACCGGCCCGGCCCAGGTCGGGCCGTGGCCGACCGCGAGGGCGGCACCGCCGGCGAGGAGCACCACGAGCGTGAGCAGGTACGGCAGGTTGTGGGTCAGGTGGAACAGCGCCTCGACGCGATGGCGTAGCGGCCACGGGGCGCGCACCGCCGGGCGCGCCAGCTTGCGCGCGCACTCGATGGAGCCCTTGGCCCAGCGGAACTGCTGCGACTTGAACGCGAGCACGTCGGCCGGCAACTCGGCGGGCGCGGCGACCTCGCTCGCGTAGACGAAACGCCAGCCCGCGAGCGCGGCCCGGTACGACAGGTCGAGGTCTTCGGTGAGCGTGTCAGCCTGCCAGCCGCCGGCGGCCTCGACCGCCGAGGCCCGCCACAGCCCGGCGGTGCCGTTGAAGTTGAAGCACGCGCCCGAGGAGGCGCGGCCCGCCTGCTCGACCGCGAAGTGGCCATCGAGGAGCATCGCCTGCAGCTCGGTCAGCAGCGACGCCGAGCGGTTGAGGTGGGCCCAGCGCGCCTGCACCATGCCGACCCGGGGGTCGGCGAAGTGGCCGACGGTGCGCCGGACGAAGTCGGGCGGCGGTACGAAGTCGGCGTCGAAGACCGCGTGCAGCGAGCCGCGCGCGACCACGCGACCGGCCTCGAGGGCGCCCGCCTTCCAGCCCCGGCGATCGGTGCGGTGGAGGTGGACCACGTCGACGCCGTGGGCGCGCCAGGCCAGCACCTCGTCGGCGACCAGCGCGCGGGTGTCGTCGGTCGAGTCGTCGAGGACCTGGATCTCGAGGCGATCGCGGGGCCAGTCGAGGCGGCAGGCCGCGGCGATGACGCGGGCCGCGACCGCGCGCTCGTTGAACAGCGGCAGCTGCACGGTGACGATGGGCAGCTCGGAGTCGGCCGGCAGGGGCGGCGGCGCGGTCGGTTGCCGGCGCAGCGCTCGAGCCACCAGCGTCAGTCGGTGCGCGGCGTACAGCGCCAGCCCACCGAGGGCGATCAAGTAGATCGCCCAGGTCACCTGCATGGACGTCCGTTGGTCGGACACTGCGAGACCGCGAGGAGATCCATCGTCCACGCCACGCCGACGTGGATGAGCACGCCGCCCCAGATCGAGCGGGTGCGCATCGCGAGCGTGCCGAGGATGAGCCCGGCCCCGATCGCGCCCAGGGTCTCGGGCATGGGCTTGCCGTAGTGGATCATGCAGTACGGCACGATCATCACGAAGATCGCGCCGGCGCCGAACGCGCGGCGCAGGCCCTGCAACAAGAAGCCGCGGAAGAAGAACTCGAGCGACAAGAACTGCAGCGCGTACATGCCCTCCCACGCCCACAGGTCGAACAGCGACCGGTTGGCGAGCCGGTAAAACGGATAGGTCTCGCGGAAGGTGTGCGTGCGCGACGCGATGTACACGGCCGGCAAGATGAGCGCGAACATGATCGCGTACAGCCACAGGTGCTTCCAGAAGCCCGACAGCGACAGGTTGTAGTCGCGGATGCGCTCGCCGGGCAGCATCGCGATCACCGCCATCGGCAAGAGCAGGTAGCCAAACACGCGCCAGCCGGTCCACCACACGAACCCCTTGAGGTGCCAGTACTTGTCGGGGTGACGCGGGTCGAACGGGAACCAGTGCTCGAAGGTGTCGCGCTGGCCGACGTACTCTTGGAGCGTCAGCGACACGCACGCGACGACCAGGATCACGACCACCTTCCAGTCGAAGCCGCGCGGTCCGGTGGCGGCGCCCGGCCCCGGATCGCGGTCGATGAACGACCACTGGTCGAGCGACAAGAAGCGAACGCCCCGCCACGGCCAGTAGCCCTGCCGCTGGCACCAGACGAAGAACACGATCAGCAGCGCGAGCCCGGCGACGGTCGCGCCGGTCATCCACGCCGCCTTGATCAGGAACGCCTGCACGTCAGCCCTTGCGCGCGATCAGCTCGGCGGCCTGGCGCAGCCGGCGCCGCGTGAGCTCCTTGCCGAGCACCGCCATGGTGTCGAACAGCGGCGGCGACGCCTTGCGACCGGTGACCACCAGGCGCAGCACCATGAACGCGTGCTTGGCCTTCCAGCCCAGCGCCTCGCACCAGGCCCGCGCGTCCTCCTCGAGGGCCTTGCCGTCCCAGCCGTCGCGGGCCTCGACGCGGTCGACGTAGGCCAGCAGGCCCTTGGCGACGTCGGCGGACGCGACCTCGGGGATGACCAGCTCGGCGGCCACCGCGGTGTAGTCGAGGTCGCCGCTGAAGAAGTACTCGGTCGCGGGCACGAAGTCGTCGAGGCGCTTGATGCGCTGGCGGATCAGCGGAACCAGCCGCGCGAAGTAGGCCTTGTCGAGGCGCCAGCCGACCAGCGCGTCGGCGAGCTGATCGTCGGACAGATCGTGGATGTATTTCTCGTTGAGCCAGGTGAGCTTGTCGAGGCCGAACACCGGGCCGCCCAGGGAGATGCGATCCCAGGTGAACGCGCCGATCATCTCGTCGAGCGTGAACTTCTCGCGGTCGTCGCCGAACGACCAGCCCATGAGGCCGAGGAAGTTGAGCAGCGCATGCGCGAGGATGCCAGTGTCCCGATAGTAGTTGATCGAGACCGGGTTCTTGCGCTTCGAGATCTTGGACTTGTCGGCGTTGCGGAGCAGCGGCATGTGGTGCCACGCCGGCTCGTCCCATCCGAAGGCCTGGTACAGCAGCACGTGCTTGGGCGTGGACGAGATCCACTCCTCGGCGCGGATGACGTGCGTGATCTCCATCAGGTGATCGTCGACGACGTTGGCCAGGTGGTAGGTCGGCATGCCGTCCGACTTGAGCAGCACCTGATCATCGACCTGCGCGAGATCGAACTCGACGACGCCGCGCAGGCGGTCGTTGACGACGACCTTGCCGTCGGGGACCACGAGGCGGATCACGTGAGCCTCGCCGGCGGCGGCGCGGGCGGCCGCGTCGACGGGATCGACGGCGCGGCACTGGCGGTCGTAGCCGAGGAAGCTGTCCTTGGCGGCGAGCTTGGCGGCGCGCACCTCGGCCAGGCGCTCGCCGGTGCAAAAGCAGCGGTAGGCCTTGCCGCGCTCGACCAGCGTGGCGGCGTGCTGCGCGTAGATCGCGCGGCGCTCGCTCTGGCGGTACGGGCCGTAGGGGCCGCCGACGTCGGGCCCCTCGTCCCACGACAGCCCGACCCAGTGCAGCGCGTCGAAGATCATCGCCTCGCTGTCGGCCCGCGCGCGCGACTGGTCGGTATCCTCGATGCGCAGGATGAACTTGCCGCCCTGCTGCTTGGCGAACACGTAGTTGAACAGCGCGATGTACGCGGTGCCGACGTGCGGGTCGCCGGTCGGCGACGGAGCGATGCGGACGCGGACCGGACGTGACGACGCGGTCATATGGCGGACCTCATACCACGGCCCGATCGCAGGACGGCGCGGCCGAAAAGCAAAACGGCCCGCGCGAGGCGGGCCGTCATCGTCACACCGAACCGCTCACTGCGGCTTGGGCGCGTCGAGCTTCTTCAGGCCCTTCTCGATGACCCAGGTCTTGTAGTACTGGTTCGCGGGCGTGCCCTGGGCGACCCGCTCCTCGGCCTTCTTGAGCTCCTCGTCGATGACCGTCTTGAACGCGGGCAGCGGCTGAGCGCCCGACAGGAAGCGACCGTTGATGAAAAACGCGGGCGTGGCGCCGACGCCGAACGTCTGCATGACGCCCTGCTTCTGATTGACCCAGCTGACGCAGTCGCCCTTCATGTCGGCGGCGTACTTGCCCATGTCGAGGCCGGCTTCCTTGGCGACGGCCTCGAGGTTCGCGGCGTCGAACTGACGGGTCTTGAAGGCCTTCTCCCAGATGAGATCGCTCATCTGCTTGAACTTGCCCTGCTTGTAGCCAGCGCACGACGCCTGCTGCGGGATGGTGGCGACCTGCGGGTGGACCACGAACGGCGCGTAGACGATGCGGACCTTGTCGCCGTAGTCCTTGAAGATGGCGTCCTCGGTGGGGCGAACCTTCTCGCAGAACGGACAGGCGTACTCGTAGGCCTTGATGATCGTGATGAGTGCGTCGGGGTTGCCGACCTGAGGCATGTCGTCGGCAGGGACGGCGTAGGTCTTGGACGGGTCCGCCGAGGGACGCTGCGCGCGCTGAGCCTGAGGCGCCGCGCCACCTGCGCCACCTGCGCCGCCACCAGCCGGCATCTTGTCGAGCTTCTTGGAGATCTCGTCCAGCTTCTTGATGACTTCTTTGTTGTCCTGCTGGCAACCAGCGAGGGCAAACACGAACGTGGCGCCGACGAGGGCGCTCGACAGTAGGCTCTTCTTCATGGCTCGACTCCTCTAGTACAAGTAGCGATGGCGGGGTTTGGCTCGGACGGCGGGCCCGCGGGGTCCGAACAATTGCAGCACAAATCGTCCGAGGCAAGCGGCGACGCCTCGTCGATCAGACCGGACGGAAGGGCGCTCATCGACAGGCCGTTGGCCAGCTCGTCGCGGAGCACGGGATCGAGGCCGCGGTCGGCGCTGCCGGCCTCGGCGAACAGCGCGCTGGTCGACTCGGCGACGTAACGGCGGCGTAGCGTCAGCTGGTAGTCGCAGACCTCGGTGCGGGTTAGCGCGCCGTTGCCGTCGGTGTCGGCCTCGGGGTGGCTGGCCAGGATCGACGCGGCGACCTGGGGCGTGAACAGGCACACCCGAGGCGCGGCGACCGGAGCCGGCGGCTCGGCGGTGGCGGCACCGGTGAGCCCGACCAGCGCGAACGCGCCGATCGCCGCGCCCCCGATGGGGCCGATGCCGGCGGTGAGGGCGCGCCGACGACGCGACTGACACAGCGCCTCGACGCGGCGGGCGAGCTGGCTGCCACCGAGCGCGAGAGCGGCGGCCGGCGTGCGCTGTCGCGCGACCGTGACGAGCATGCGGGCGTACTCGGCAGGCGCGAGCGGGCCGACCGCGATCGCGTAGGCATCGCAGGCCTGCTCGCGGGCCAGATCGAGGCGACGATTGACCAGGCGCACGATCGGCCAGAAGAAGAACGCGGTCGACGCGACCAGCTGCAGGATGCGGACGGCGCCGTCGGCGCGCCGGACGTGGGCCAGCTCGTGGGCGAGGGCGGCCTGGCGGCGCGGGCTGGCCTCGGCGGCGAGCAGCGCGGCCGGCACGACCACGATCGGACGGACGAGGCCCATCATGTACGGCGCGTCGGCGTCGCCGACCACGACCGTCGCGCGGCGGCGCACGCCGAGACGGGCGGCCAGCTGGGCGACCTCGTCGAGGAGCCAGCGCGGCGCCGGTGCACCGACGAGCGCGCGGCGGCGGGCCCGGCGGTACTGCACGAGCTGGCGCGCGCCGAGGCCCAAGGCGATCAGCAGCCACGCCGACACCGCGGCCAGCTCGATCGGATGGCGCGGCGGCGCGGCCTGGATGCGGACCGGCACCGGCGCCGGCCCGGCGGGACCGGCGAACGTGATGGAGACCGCGGACGCGGGCTCGGCGGTGAGTTGCGCGGCCAGCGAGGCCAGCGAGAAGCGCGCTCCCGGGCCGATCGGCAGCAGGAACTTCAGCAGCACGACCGTCCACAGCGCGGCGTGGGCCGCGGGACGCGCGCGCCGCAACAGCGTGGCGGCGACGACCGCGGCGAGGATCGCCAGCACGGTGCCGTGGGCGATCGCGAGCCCGAAGACCGCGACCACTTGATGCGCGAGCTGCTCGAGCGGCGCCACGGCGATCACGGGCGGCGCTCCTTGCCGCGACGCCCTGGCTTGGCGGGCGGGCCGGCTTGGGTCTCGGACGCGGTGGGCGCGGCGGCGGGCCCAATCGGCTCGGCCTCGAGGTTCTTCTCGATCGCGCGCAGCTCGTCGAGCGAGAGCGACTCGTCGGCGACCAGGCCCAGCACCATGGCGTGGGAGTCGCCGTCGAAGACGTCCGACAGGAACGAGCGCAGTCGGTCGCGCAGGATCGACTCGCGGCGGAACGCCGGGGCGTAGATGAACGGCTCGCGATCTTTGTCGACCGCGACCGCGCCCTTGGCGGCGAGGCGACCCAGCAGCGTCATCACCGTCGTGTACGCCAGCTCGGTGCCGTCGCGCTTGGTGAGCGAGGCGCGGGTCTCGGCCACCGTGCCGCGGCCGAGCTGCCACAACGCCTTCATGACGTTGAGCTCGGCGGGGGTGAGGTCGGGCGGGCGCGACATGGGAGGCGACGACAACGATCGTTTACTTACTACGCTCGTAGTTTTGGCGTCAAGCAGGAATCGACCCGGGGCCAACCGGGCCACTGTGCCCGGTATTCCCGTCACACCACGTCGGGGCGGACGAGGCTCGAGATCAAGCCGTCGCCGGTGGCGCACAGCCGGTGGACCAGCTCGGCGCGGCCAGCGTCGCGGCCGGCCAGGCAGTAGTCGAGCTCGCGCACCGACAGCAAGACCACGCTCACCAGCCGGATCGTCGACAGCGGGCCGTCGACCTGACGCGGCACCGCGACCTCGTCGACCAGCCCGAGCAGCACGCCGACCCGACCTGCGCCGTTGACGAAGCGGGCCTGGTGCGGGGCCGGGACCTCGACGTCGTAGAGCTCGGTCGAGATCGTGCCGAGCTCGGCGATCAAGTCGGCGATGCCGCCGTGCTTGGCGGCGAGCTGCGCGGCGTTCCAGACCAGGCCCCACAGCCACGACCCGGCGACGGGCTCGACCGGGTCGCCGGTGATCGCGAAGACCTCGAGGCCGAGGCCGTTGCGGTCGTCGGGCCCGCGCGGATCGAAGGGCGCGGCGAGACCGTCGCTGGCGAGCAGCACGCGGCCTCCGGCGCGCGCGGTCCGGTAGGCCTGGCGCTGCGCGGGCCAGCGCGGCCCGCCGGTGAAGCTCGGGTTGATCAGGTGCGTGAGCACGTCGTCGTCGACGGTGCCCCAGCGCCGCCACCCGCTCGCCACGATGTCCTTGGTGGCGGTAGCCAGCGCCTCGCGGGCGTCGTCATCGAGGGGAGGGTCCATCGCGCAAGCCTAACCGAAGCGCTTCATCCGGCGACCGCGCTAGGCTCGCGCCATGCGCCTCTACCACGACCCTCGCGCACCCAACCCGCGCCGCGTCCGCATGTACCTCGCCGAGAAGGGCCTGCTCGACGGGCTGGAGCTGGTCGAGGTCAGCATCGCCGCCAACGCCCACCAGACCCCGGAGTTCCTCGAGACCACGCCGCTCGGGCTCATCCCGGTGTTGCAGCTCGACGACGGCCGCACGCTGCGCGAGTCGATGGCGATCTGCCGCTACTTCGAGGAGCTCCACCCGACGCCGCCGATGTTCGGCGCCACCGCCTGGGACCGCGCGCAGGTCGAGCAGTGGGGCCGCCACGCCGAGCTCGAGGTGCTGTTCCCGGTCGCGCAGGTCTTCCGCAACAGCCACGCGTTCTGGCTGGGCCGCATCAAGCAGGCGCCCGAGTTCGCCGAGATCATGCGCGATCTCCTCGCGCAGCGGCTGCGCTGGCTCGATCACGAGCTGGGCACGCGCCGCTACCTGGCCGGCGACACCTTCTCGATCGCCGACCAGACCCTGCTCGCGGCCATCGACTTCGCCAAGGTGTCGGGCATCCGGCTGGGCGACGACACCCGCAACCTCAAGCGCTGGCACGCCGAGGTGAGCGAGCGCCCGAGCAGCCGCGCGTAGCGGGCGGCTCCGCTCGGACTCACGAGCGTCGCGCCGTCGCCACCGGCAGCTCCGCCGCGCGCCGGGCGGTGCGCCGCTTGACCAGCGCGGACGGGATCGTGAGGAACCCGATCGCCACCACGATCAGCGCCGCGCCGTACCACTCCTCGTCGTTGGGGTACGCGGTGCCGAACCACAGCGCCAGCACCAGCGAGGCGATCACCACCGCCAGCACGCTCGAGGCTCGGTTGACCGGCACGCAGAACGTGTTCTCGCGCTGATCGAGGAAGATGAGGCCGCCGAAGATGCCGGTGCCCTGCGACAGCACGCCGACCGCGAGGCCGTGCAGCCACACCGGCCGGTCGTAGAACGTCGTGAAGCCGGCCCGCAGCTCGTGACCGACCTGGCCGCCGGCGACCAGCGCCGTCACGCCGAGCGCGACCAGCAACGCCGGCGCCGACACCATGCCCTCCTCGACGAAGTAGCGCAGGTTGGTGTCGGGATCGGTCGACTTGGCCTTGCGGCTCATCAGCACCAGCCGCGTGAAGTAGCAGCCCAGGTACAAGACGATGTCGACCGCACACAGGAGCGGCATGTGAACGTTGCTCTCGCCCGAGCGCAGCGCGAGCAGGAGCGACGCGATCGACAGCGCCAGCGCGACCCACGAGAACCAGCGCACGTGGCGGCGCGTGATGACGTCGATGATCGGCGCGATCACCAGCACCCCGCCCTTCATGAGCAGCACGACCAGGACGATGCTCACGCCGGTGAAGGTGTAGGCCAGCGTGGTGGTGGCGATGATGCCGGCCGAGCACAGCCCCGACACCAAGGTGAGCGGCCCCGGCATGGGAAGATCGCGACCGAGCACCCGCCGCCGTCCAGCCTTGCGCCACCAGCCGGTGCTGACCAGGAACACGATCAGCGTCGCGACCGCGGCCATCAGCGCCGGCGGCAGCAGCTCGAGTCCGCCGACCGGGCCAACACCGGTGTCGATCAGGCCCTTCGAGGACGAGAGCAGCTTGGTGAGCGCGGTATACGGGACGTAACAGGCGAAGTACCCGAACGCCCACCACCAGATCGAGGGAGGGTTTCGAGGGGCGTTCACGGCTCCATGCTGAACGACCGAGCGCGTTCTGTCACGTTGTGGTGACGAAACGGTGACGCCGAGGAATCACGCCGTCGGCGCCGCGGCGGCGCTCGACGCCAGCTGACCACACGCCGCGGCGATGTCGGCGCCGCCCGAGTAACGGCGGTGGCTGGCCAGCCCGTGCTCCGACAGGACCGCGCGGTAGGCCGCGGTGGCGTCGTCGCTGGCCCGCGCGAACGGATCGTCGTCGCCGATCGCGTTGTACGGGATGACGCTCAGCCGCGGGCGCACGCCGGTCGCGGTCGCGAAGGCACGGCTGCGCTCGGCCAGGGCCCGGGCATCGTCGGCGCTGTCGTTGACGCCGGCCAGGAGCGTCACCGCCCACATCGGCGACAGCCCGGTGGTGCGGGCGTGATCGGCCGCCGCGGCCAGCACGTCGTCGAGGGGATGGGCCCGATCGATCGGCATGAGCGAGCGCCGCACCGCCACCCGCGCGCTCGCGATCGACAGGCCGAGGCGGACGTGGGGCGCTTCGCGGGCCAGGCGCCGGATGCCGGCCGGGTTGCCCGACGTACACACGGTGATCGCGCGCGCGTCGATGCCGAGCGCGCACGGCTCCGACATCACCGCGATGGCGTCCAGGACGCGGTCGAGGTTCGCCATCGGCTCGCCCATGCCCTGGAAGACCACGCCGTGGACGCGCTGGCCCGGGCCGAGGGTGGCGCGGACCTGACGGACCTGCTCGACGATCTCCCAGGTCTCGAGGTTGCGAGCCAGCCCGAGTCGGCCGGTCGCGCAGAAGGTGCAGGCCAGCGCGCAGCCGACCTGCGAGCTCACGCACGCGGTGAACCGCCCCGGCTTCTCGAGGGGGATGCGCACGGTCTCGAAGCGCGCGCCATCGGGGCCGGCCAGCACCAGCTTCTCGAACGGATCGAGCGCGCTGGCCGCCCGCGCGCACACCGTCAGCGCCGGCACGTGGCCGACCGCGCGCACCGCCTCGGCGGCCCGGCGCGGCACCAGGCTGGTCGGGCGGACCGGCTCGCCGCGATGGACCATCGCGACGATCTTGCGGGCCTCGGCCAGCGAGATCGCCGGCACCGCGGCGACCAGCGCGGTCGGGGTCAAGGCTTGCAGGGCCAACACTCGCGCACACTACGCCGACGCCGCGCGGCCCGGCAATGCGCGATCCTGGCATCGGCCCGGTAGCGACCGCCGGGCCGGCCGTGTACACCCCGCGCCAGTGTCGGTCGACGCCACCCGTCGCATCCCATCCCTCGACGGGCTCCGCGCGCTCTCGATCGGCCTGGTGGTCCTGTCGCACCTGCTGGGCACGCGCGGATTTCCGTTCGGGCCGCGCGCCCTCGGGACACTCGGCGACTTCGGCTATCTCGGCGTCAAAGTCTTTTTCGTGATCTCAGGCTATCTGATCACGTCGCTGCTCATGAAGGAGCACGACCGCACGGGCACCATCTCGCTGCTCGGGTTCTACCAGCGGCGGGCCTGGCGCATCTTCCCGGCGTTCTACGCCTTCATCGCGGCGATGTGCCTGGCCTGGGCCGCCGGCAGCCTCGTGCTCGAGCCCTACGACGTCCTGTCCGCCGTCACGTACACGATGAACTACCACTATCAGCGGTCGTGGGAGCTCGGCCACATCTGGTCACTCTCGATCGAGGAGCAGTTCTATCTGGTGTGGCCGTTCCTGTTCCTGATCGCCGGCCGGGCCCGGGTCGTCGCGGTCTCGACCGCGATGATCGTGCTGGCGATCGGCTTCCGCGCGATCGCGTGGTTCCAGTTCCACAGCGACAACCTGGTCGAGGAAGCCTACCCGTGCGTCATGGACTCGATCGCGGTCGGCTGCCTCATGGCCGGGCTGCGGGCCAAGCTCGACACCTCGCCGCGCTACCAGCGGTTCTTGCGCTCGCCGATATTCTTGCTGGTGCCGATCGCGGTCGCGGTCTTCCAGTACCCGTCGCGGCCCGAGGTCGCCTACCTGCTCGGCACGACGATCGTGAATCTCAGCCTCGCGCTCCTGGTCGATCGCTCGGTCCGGATCCCGGACGACGTGGTCGGCCGGGTGCTCAACTGGTCGCCGCTGGTGTGGATCGGCACGCTGTCGTACTCGCTCTACCTGTGGCAAGAGCCGTTCCTCAACCACCTGGCGCGGTCGGAGCTCAACACCTTCCCTATCAACCTGGTGCTCGCGTTCGCTTGCGCGGTCGGCTCGTTCTACCTGATCGAGAAGCCAACCCTCGCGCTGCGCGATCGCTGGCAGACCCGCAAGCGGGGCGCCGCGACCGCGCTCACTTCACGGTGAAGTCGACGGTGCCCAGCACGGTGCCGTCGGCGCTCTGGACCTCGACGGTCCAGGCACCGGCCTTGACCTGACGGCGCGACGACGTCGTCCACTTGCTGCCGCCGATCTTGAGGTTGGCCTGCCAGTTCTTGCTGCCGTTGAGCTTCCAGACGTGGGTGACCTTGGTGCCGGCGCTCAGGCCGATGACCCGCGACCAGACCCACACCTTGGTGCCCGCGGTGAACTCGCTGGCGGTCCCGACCGACTCCTTGGCCTCGACGCCGGTGCCGGCCTTGACCTCGGCGCTGGCCTCGCCGGTGGCGGCGGCCGGTGGGCTGGGCTGGGTGCCCTGCGCGGCCGCGAGGCCGATGGTGGCGAACGACATGACGACCGACAACGACACGGAAAGGATGCGCTTCATCTTCCTGACTCCCCTTGCGACTTGAGCTGCGACGATACAACGCCGCGCCCCGCCGCTGTGTTCCAGCGCGTTGCTTCCGGGAGCCGCGAGGGGTAGTTTGCGCGACCCATGGCTTACCCAGAGGTCGTCCGCGTGTTCGCCACGACACAGGACCCCGATCACGACAGCCCGTGGCAGACCCGCTCGCCGTCGTCGTCGACCGGCTCCGGCGTCGTCATCGCGGGTGGCGCGATCCTGACCGGCGCCCACGTCGTCGCCAACGCGACGTTCCTGCAGGTGCAAAAGCCGTCGCATCCCGACAAGGCGATCGTGCGGGTCCGCGCGGTGTGCCACGACGCCGATCTCGCGCTGCTCGAGGTGGTCGGCGACTCGACCTTTCTCGACGACGTGCCGCCGGCCGAGTTGGGCCAGATGCCCAAGCTCCGCGATCAGGTCTCGGTCGTCGGCTATCCGGTGGGCGGCGAGGAGATCTCGATCACCGAGGGCGTGGTGTCGCGCATCGAGGTGCAGCGCTACAGCCACTCGCAGCGCCACCTGCTCGCGGTCACCGTCGACGCGGCGATCAACGCCGGCAACAGCGGCGGCCCGGTCTTCGGCGACGGCAAGGTCGTCGGCATCGCGTTCCAGAAGCTGACCGGGGTCGACAACATCGGCGAGATGGTGCCGCCGCCGGTGATCCGCACGTTCCTCGAGGGCGTCGCCCAGGGTAAGTCGCCCCAGGTGCCGGCGCTCGGCGTCGTGACCCAGAACCTCGAGAACCCGCTGCTGCGCCAGCGCCTCGGCGTGCCGGCCGGGCGGTCGGGCGTCGCGGTCGTGCAGATCGACTACGACAGCGCCGCCGACGGCGCGCTCAAGCTGCGCGACGTGATCACGTCGGTCGATGGGATGGCGGTCGCCAACAACGGCACCGTGCTCTACGAAGGCAAGCACCGGACTCGCTTCGACGTGGTGCTCGGCCATCACTACGTCGGCGACGTGATCGAGCTGGGCGTCTTGCGCGACGGCGCCGCGATCCTGGTGCCGGCGGTGCTCAAGCCGTGGCGCCCGCTGGTGCCGCGCACCCGCTACGACCAGGCGCCCCGCTACGTCATCTTCGGCGGGCTGGTGTTCCAGGCGCTCACGCGCGACGTGCTCACCACCTGGGACAAGTGGTGGAACAAGGCGCCCAAGGAGTTCCTCTACTACTACTACCTGGGCACCCGCAGCCCGGCGCGCTCCGAGGTGGTGATCCTGTCGCAGATCCTCGCTGACGAGATCAACGTCGGCTACGGCCACCTCTACAACGAGGGCGTCGCGAGCGTGAACGGGGTGGCGCCGCGCGACCTCAACGACTTCGCCGAGCGCCTCGACGCGGCCCAGGGCGTCGTCGAGGTGACCACCACCTCGGGCGGCGTGATCATGCTCGACACCGTCGCGGTCGCCAACGCGACCACGCGCATCCTCGACCGGTATCGGGTTCCCCGCGACCGCCACTTGGGCTGAGGAGCCATCATGCGCAAGGAGCTCGTGGTCACCACCGGCGGACGTGAAGCGATCGTCGCGATCGATCACCACGCCGACGGCACGCTCGTGGTCGAGCTCGATGGCGTGCCGCGCGCGGTCGAGGCCCGGCTGATCCGACCGGGCACCTGGTCGCTGCTCATCGACGGCGCCAGCTTCCTGGTCGATCTCGACCCCCGCCGCACCGGCGTGGCGGCCTCGGTCGGGCTGGCCGAGGCCGTGCTCACCGTCGAGGACGCCCAGACCCGCAAGCTGCGGCTGGCCGCCCACCGCGGACCGCCGCCCCGCGGCGAGCAGATCCACGCGCCCATCGCCGGCAAGGTCGTCAAGCTCCTGTGCGGGCTCGGCGACGAGATCGCGCCCGGTCAGGCGGTCGCGGTCCTCGAGGCCATGAAGATGGAGAACGAGATCATCGCCGAGCGCGGTGGCACCGTGACCGAGCTCGGCAAGCAGCCCGGCCAGTCGGTCGAGACCGGTGAGCGCCTGATGACGCTTTCGTGATAAGAGCCCCGGCGTGCCGTACCGCTCGTTCGCCGAGGTGATCGCCGACAAGCAGATCCTGGTCTGCGTCGGCTCGGGAGGCGTGGGCAAGACCACCACCGCCGCCGCGCTCGCGCTGGCCGCCGCCCGCAGCGGCAAGCGCACGCTGGTGATCACGATCGATCCCGCGAAGCGCCTGGCCAGCTCGCTCGGGCTGGTCGGCCTCGGTCATGACGTGCAGGACGTCGACCCCGCCGTGGTCAGCGCCGGGGCCAGCGGCGCCGCGACGCTGTCGGCGATGATGCTCGACCAGAAGCGCGCCTTCGACGAGGTCGTCGAGCGCCACGCCAAGGATCCCGCGGCGGTCAAGCGCATCCTGGCCAACCCGGTGTACGCCCAGGTCTCGGGCTCGCTGGCCGGCAGCCAAGAGTACGCCGCGATGGCCAAGCTCCACGAGCTCGACGCCCAGAAGCGGTGGGACCTGATCGTCATCGACACCCCGCCGACCGCCCACGCCCTCGACTTTCTCGACGCCCCGAGCAAGCTCACCGCCGCGATCGACTCGCCGGCGATCGAGTGGTTCCGCAAGATGCAGGGCGGCGGCCGCTCGGGCTGGTCGCTGCTGGGCCGCTCGGGGACCTTCGTCTTGTCGCGGCTGTCGAAGTTCGTCGGCTCGCGCTTCCTCGACGATCTCGGCGTGTTCTTCACCGAGTTCCACGACATCCTGGGCGGCTTTCGCCAGCGCGCCGAGGAGGTGTTCTCGCTCCTGCGCCAGCCCCGGGTCGGCTTCGTCCTGGTGTCGTCGCCCGAGCCGATGGCGCTGCGCGAGGCGATGTACTTTTATCAGCGGCTGGTGACCGCGCAGATGCCGCTGGCCGGCTTCGTCGTGAACCGGGTCCGTCGGCACCAGCTGGCGCCTGCCGCCGACCTGACCGTGCCGGCGCTCGAGCGCGCGCTCGCGGCCCAGCCCGAGGTCGCCGCGCTGGCGCTGTCGGGCACTAGCCTGCGCATGGCGGCCGAGGCGCTGGCCAAGGCCTACGGCGAGCGAGAGCTGCTCGCCACCGTCGACGATCACGCGATCGTGGAGATCCGCAAGACCGCCGGCGCCGACGCGCTGATCGTGCCGGTGCCGCTCGCGCGCGAGGACATCCACGATCTCGAGCGGCTGATCGCGCTGGGCCGCACGATCACCGCCGTGCCTTCGCCTTCGTAGCCCTCGCTGGCTTGGCTGGCTTGGCTGGCTTGGCGGCGGCGGCGGGCTGCGCGAGCGCGGCCGGCTTGGCTGCCGGTCGATCGCCCCACGCGATCTTCCAGGTCCAGGCGTCGGCCAGCGCGGTCGGCCAGCCCAGCGCGCTGGCGCCGGTGACGATCGCGACCTGGCGATCGCGCAGCTCGGCCGCGGTGACCCGGCCGTCGATCTCGAGCCAGACCATGCGCTGCGGCTCGGCGATGACCTGGCTACCCACGGCCAGACCGTCGAGGGCGCTGCTCAGCGCGCCCCAGAACTCGAGCGCGTCGACCGGCGCGTCCCAGGTCGTCATCGCCACGCCGGTGGCGCGGCCGGGCGACGCGATCGCTTGCGGGCCGCCGGTGAGGATGACGCGATCGCCGCCCCAGCCGGCCGCCGCCGAGGCTGCCTTCTCCGCGCCGACCCCGTGGGCGCGCAGGAACACCCGCCAGCCCTCCTCGCCCCAGACCCCGGTGTGCAGCGCGCCAGGCGGCGCCGTGATCACGTCGGGCTGCTCGCCGGCGAGGTACAGCGCCGGGTGCAGGATCTGCTCGGTCGACACCGGCGGCCGCGCGTACGCGGCGTCGACCGTGCCCCAGGTCTGGCCACGGCGCAGCGCGGCCACGAAGCCGACCCCGGCCTGGTACGGGAAGATCATGCCCTCGCGCACCGCGAGCGGCGCGGCGGCGAGCTGCTCGGCACCGGCGGTCGCGTGGGCGTCGCCGCCAGCGACCGCGGCGTCCATGGTGCCGGTCATGAGGCGCACGATCTCGTCGTGTTCCCAAGGCGGCCCCATGCCCTGCTCGGCGAGCAGATACTCGATCATCAGCGCGACGCCGTCTCCCTCGACGAGCGCCTGGCGGGCCGCGCTCGAGTCGGCGTTGTCCTTGACCGCCGCCATCCACTTCTCGAGCCCGAAGTGCTGGTCCTGCAGCGCGTGGGTGAGCTCGTGGGCCATGATCATGTCGGCCCAGTTGTCGTCGGTGGCCGGCTTGGCCGAGACGTAGAGCTTGCCCTCCTTGGGGTCGTAGAAGCCCGCGATCTGCTCGGTCAGCAGGTCGATCATCAGCGCCTCGAGGTCGGTGCGCATCGGGATAAGCCCCCAGCGCTTGGCCATCGCGGTCTCGGCCGCGCGCTCGGCCGGCGTGGAGTCTTGGTCCATGCTCTCGACGATGCGGGCCCGCAGCTGGGCGTCGGTCATGACGCCCTTGGCGATGGGCTTGATCACCGCGAGGCCGCGCAGCTTGGCGGCCTTGGTGCTGATCTGGTCGGCGCGCGCCACCAGCTTGGCAGTCCAGTCGTCGTCGGCGTGGGCCGATCGGCACGCGGTGATGGACGCGAGCGCGGCGAACGCGAGGAGGGCACGCATGGCCGCTAGCCTACCTTGCCGACGAGCAGGTAGATTCGGCCAATGCGATCTCAGCGCAGCGCAGCCGTACCGGTCAGTCGATGAGCGTCGCGATGGCCGGCCTCACCGCCGACGAGGTCCAGCACGAGGTGCTGGGTCCGCCCCGCGGCGCCTTCGCGCCGGTCGAGGGCCTGCTGGTCGTCGAGCGGCCCGGCTGGTTTCAGCTGGTGATGCCGGCGTGGACCAACGGCGGGCTCAACTGCGTCGCGCTCACCGTCGTGCCCGAGGACGAGATCGAGGCGGTCATCGAGCGCACGATCGCGCAGTACACCGACCTCGGCCTCAAGTTCCGCTGGGTCGTGGACCCCGAGAGCCGCCCGCTCGACCTCGCCGAGCGGCTGGCTCGCCACGGCCTGGTGAGTGAGGCGGGTCGTGCGATGGCGTGCCCGACCGCGTCGGCCGAGGCCACGCGGGTGCCCGACCTCACCGTCGACGCCGTCACGCTCGACAACCTCCCCGACTTCGAGCGCGTGATGGCCGAGGGCTGGGCCATGGATCCCGCGGCGGTGCGCCCGTACCACCTGGCGATCCTCGCGGAGCCGGTCCGCTTTCGCATGTACGTCGCGCGCTGGCGCGGCGCGCTGGCCGGCTGCGCCGCCCAGACCTGCTTCACGCGGTCGACGTTCCTGACCGGCGGGGTGGTGCTCCCCGAGTTTCGCGGGCGCGGCGTCTATCGCGCGTTGGTCGCCGCGCGCCTCCGCGACGCCGCCGCCTCCGGCGTGGTGCTCGCCACCACCCACGCCCGCGTCGCCACCTCCGCCCCCATCCTGGCCCGCGTCGGCTTCGCGACGGTGTGCGAGCTGCTGTCGTTCAACAACGGCTGATCGCGGTCGGGCATACGGGTTCGCGCTCGGCTGCGATCGGACCTCGGCGACCGTGACGCCCCTGTACGCCTTGTCGGCGGCCCAGCCGCTCGCGGTCTCGCCGACCTGGATCATGTTGCCAGCCGCGCTGCGCCGCAGCGCCGACCTCTACCGCGCGACGGTGACGATCACCGACGCGGTTGGCAACCGGTCGAGCTCGCGCTACCTCGCGACGCCGGGCCCGCTGACGCTGACCCCGCCGCCGGCGCTGGCCGTGTCGGTCGCGGCGCCGACGACGCCGTGCCCGCAGCCGAGCTTCACGTTCACCGCCACGCCGTCGACGCAGCCGCTCCAGCGCTACGCGGCGAGCGGGTCGGCCACCCCTAGCGGCCGACAGTACAGCTGGAGCGCCGAGGTCACCGGCGGCTGGCTCGCCGGCCAGACCGCCGTCGTCTACACGATGCCCACCTCGGCGAGGTCGACGGCTGGGTCGCCCTCGACGTCGCCTTCCCGACCACCACCCCGCTGTCCTGGTTCTTCCGCCGCGCCGACTCCTTCAGTGTGGCCTTCGTCGACGGCGCCGTCGTCGAGGCCGCCACCGTCACTGGATCGCGCCGTGACCGCCGCGGCAACCCTCAGCCGAGACCGTGATTCTCGATCTGGTGCGCGATGACCATCGGGCTCACCTGGAAATCGTCTGCCAGCTCTTGCTGTCGCTCCCAGCCGCTCTCCCCCGCGAGGCGCGTGGCGAGCGCTGCAGCCGGTGCCAGCAGCTCGGCGGCGAACGCCCGCGACGCGGATTGCTGCCAGTCGTTCGCGCGCGTCAGCAGCCGGACCGCGGATCGCCCCTCGTTGACGAACTGCCAGTGATGCAGCGCGCGGGCGAGCAAGAAGCGCTGGGCGCGCGGCGAGCGAGCCGTGCCGGCGAGCGCGTAGGTGCCATTCCGTTCGACGGCGGCCTCGATATCTCGCGGATCCCCGACGGTGATCCAGGTCTGGCTCACCGCGCCAAGCTGCGCATCGACCAACCCCGCCAGGTCGTCGAGGGGTCGTGACGGATCGAGGCCGAACCGTCGCCGCACGGCGTCGGCGCGCTGGTAGCCGGCGCGGTAGGGGCGCGCGTCGTACGGGATCTCGGTGGCGATCCGGTGGGCGACGTCGTCGATGGACGGCAAGCACGCCACGAGGGTGCGCACCGCTTGGAGGTTGACGCCCAGGCGACCAGCGTCGGTGGCAGCGAGAAGATCCTGGATGACTGGCTCGGACAAGCCCAGGTCACCCGCAAGGAGGTCTTCCACGGCCTCGTCGGGCTGGGAGCCGTAGGGGTCGAGCCCGAGCCCCGCCAAGCGCGCGCAAAGCACCTGCTCCTCACGCGTCGACGAAACGATCGCAGCCCAGTCGGCGCGCAACTGCGCGACCTCTTCGTCGCCACCGAGGTCGGCCGTCCGTTCGACCACGCTCTCGACGAGACGCGCCAACCCGGCCTCGACCGCGGAACGCGCGAGGTGGGCGGCTCCGTCGCCGAGAAATCGGCCCGGCGTCGTCACGCTCTCGGCGTCGCGGACCCAGCGGAGGCCGACGAGGTCGTCCTCGCGATAGATCGAGAGGTCGGGGTACGCCATGCCCTCCCGGGCGTACACGAGGTTGTGACGCTCCAGCCAGCGTCGCTCATGGTCGCGCGCGCCGCGCGCACCGGACAGCACGGCCGGGTTGCACAACGTCTCGTCGAGGAGGTGCCACCAATGGCGCACCACCCAGCGAGCCAACGGAAAGACGGAGCCATAGACGCCCGTGCGGATCGCGTTGGCCGACTCACTCCAGAACTGCGTCAGCGGCTTGCCCTCGACGCGGATCTCAAAGCGCGCCCAGGTGACCGCCAGGACCGGCGAGCGCACCTTCGGCGCGTCTTCCCATTCCAGGCGCAGCTCGAACGTCACGCGCCGGCTCCCGGCGGCGCGAGTCGGCCTTCGCGATCGAGCGGCAGCTCGTGGTGCTCGATCGGCCACGCCTTGTAAGACCCGGTTTCGCAGTTCTCGAGACGAGCGACGTGGGGACGTCCCGCCAGCCAGCCCCACACGTAGCGAGGGAACTCGCCGACAAAATCGTGGCTCACGCACCGCCGACGTACCGCCTCGCGCAACGCGTCCTGGGCCTGTTCGCGCGCGATGGCAGGATCGCAGCGGGAAGCGTCCGACCGTAGCGCCGGGCTGAAGTCGAAGCTGGGATCGATCGGCCGCGTCTTGTGCTCGTTGCTGCCCACATACGAGATCCGCTCGGCCAGCTCGTCGGGGCCGCGCGCGGTTTCCGGCCACGCCCCGATGAGCCCATCACCCTTCCCCTTCCGCCGGTAGCGGTGCTTTCGCTTCACCGAGCCAGCCTATCGCACTCGTGCACATCCAACCACCGCGGCCCGAGCGCGGCGGCGAGGTTCTGCTAGCCTGCGCCGCCTTGCCGTCTGCACGCGACATCGCTCGAGCCGCCGAGCGGGGGCCGGTCATCGTCCATGGCGCGACCGCGCCCTACGCGGCGTACGTGGCGCGCGAGCTGGCGGCGCGACGCCCGGTCGTGGTGGTGGTCCCCGACGAGAGCGTGGGCCGCGCCGCCGTCGACGATCTGGCGTTCTTCGGCGTGACGGCGACGTTCCTGCCGGCACCCGACGGCTCGCCCTATGCCGAGCTGCAGGTCGATCGCGTCGCCGAGGCGACCCGGCTCGGCGTGCTCTACCGCCTGGCCCGCGGCGGCGACCTCACGCCGCGGGTGCTCATCACCACCGCCGGTGCGCTGGTCCGCAAGACCTTGCCGGCCGGCGAGCTGCTGGCGCGTTCGCTCGAGATCGTCAAGGGCGGCCCGGCGCCCCGCGACGCCACCGCGATGCGGCTCCTCGAGGCCGGCTTCGCGCGCACCCCGATCGTCGAGGACGCCGGCACGTTCGCGGTGCGCGGCAACGTCATCGACATCGGCGCGCCGCTCTTGCCCTACCCGGTCCGCCTCGAGCTCGACGGCGACGACGTCGACTCGATCCGCCTGTTCGATCCGTCGACCCAGCGCACGCTGCGCGAGGTCGAGACCATGTACCTGCACCCGGTGCGGGCCGCGGTCCCGTCGAGCGCGGTCGACTGGAAGACCCGCATCCGCGACGTCGCCGACGCGATCAACCACCCGTCGTCGGCGACCCGGCGCCTCCTCGAGCAGATCGCCACCGGTGACGTCATCGGCATCGACGTCTACGGCCCGGCCTTCCACGCCGAGATGGTGCCGCTGTGGAGCTACGCGCCCGCCGACGCCGCCTGGCTGTGGTGGGACCCCGACGCCACGCTCGCGATCGTCGATGGCGAGTTGCAGGACGCCGCCGGCCGCCACGCCGAGCGCCTGGCCCACAAGCAGATCTCGTTTCCGCCCGAGGCCCACCACGTCGACCGCACCGACGTGCTGGCGCGCCTCACCACCGACCCTCGCCGGGTGGTGCTGCCGACCCTCGAGCTGGCCGACGATCCGCGCGGCGCCGGCGCGACCGCGCTGCGGGTGACGATCGATCCGCTCACCAGCCTGCGCGCCGAGCTCGAGCGGGCCCGGGTGCAGCACCACGATCAGCTGGCCGCGCCGCTGGCCCGCGCCCTCGGGGCCGCCCGTCGCGACGGCGCCGCGATCACGATCGCCGCCGACAGCGCCCAGCGCGCCGATCGCCTGGTCGGGCTCCTCGAGGGCTTCGGGCTAGCCGCCGAGCGCGCCGAGGCCTTCGCGCCCGATCCCGAGCTGGCCCGGGTCGTCATCGCGCCCTTGTCGCACAGCTTCGCCAGCCGCGACGACGGCGTGCTGGTGCTGGGCGCCGGCGACATCTTCGGCGTGAAGCGGGCCGCGCCCCGCAGCAAGAGCGCCGCCAAGAAGGCCAAGGAGGCGCTGCTCGGCGGCGTCGGCGACTTCTCGCAGCTCGCGGTCGGCGACTTCCTGGTCCACCAGCTCCACGGCGTCGGGCGCTACCGCGGCTTGGCCAAGCTCGCCGTGGGAGCGGTGCAGCTGGACTTCCTCCACCTCGAGTACGACAGCGGCACGCTCTACCTGCCGGTGTTCCGGCTCGGCGAGGTCCAGCGCTACGTCGGCGCCGAGGGCCACGCGCCCCGCCTCGACAAGCTGGGCGGCCTCACCTGGGAGAAGTCCAAGGGCAAGGTGTCGCGCCACGTGCAGGCGCTCGCCGAGGAGCTGCTCCAGCTCTACGCCCAGCGCGCCGCGCTGCCCGGCCACCGCTTCCCGCCCGCCGACGACTTCTTCCGCGAGTTCGAGGCCGGGTTCCCCTACGAGGAGACCCCCGATCAGGCCGCCGCCATCGAGGCCACCCTCGACGACATGGAGAGCGGCAAGGCCATGGATCGCCTGATCTGCGGCGACGTCGGCTACGGCAAGACCGAGGTCGCGCTGCGCGCCATCTTCAAGGCCGCGACGGCTGGCAAGCAGGCGCTCATGCTGGCGCCGACCACGATCCTCGTCGAACAGCACGCGCGCACCATGACCGAGCGCTTCGCGTCGTGGCCGATCCGCGTCGGCAAGCTGTCGCGCTTCCAGAGCAAGCAAGAGCAGCTCGCCACCCTGCGCGGCCTGGCCGCCGGCGAGCTCGACGTGGTCGTCGGCACCCACCGCGTGCTGTCGGCCGACGTGCGCTGGAAGGATCTCGGGCTGGTCGTCATCGACGAGGAGCAGCGCTTTGGCGTGACCCACAAGGAGCGGCTCAAGAAGCTGCGCGCCCACGTCGACGTGCTGACCCTGACCGCGACGCCGATCCCGCGCACCTTGCACCTCGCGCTGACCGGCCTGCGCGACCTGTCGATCATCGCGACGCCGCCCGCCGATCGTCGCGCGGTCCGCACCTTCGTGGCCCAGCTCGACGAGGCGCTGATCAAGGGTGCGATCGAGCTGGAGCTGGCGCGCGGCGGCCAGATCTACTTCGTCACCCGCCACATCGACCGCGGCAACCTGGTGGCCGTCGAGGGTCAGAAGACGGTGTCGTCGTCGCGCAGCGATCGCAGCCTCAAGGAGTGGGCCGACCTGCTGCAGCGCCTGGTGCCGCGCGCCAGGGTCGGCGTGGCCCACGGCCAGATGCCGGCCGACCAGCTCGAAGACGCCATGGTGAAGTTCGTGCGCGGCGAGTTCGACATCCTGGTCTCGACGACGATCGTCGAGAGCGGCCTCGACATCCCGCGCGCCAACACGCTCTTCGTCGCGCGCGCCGACGCCTTCGGCCTGGCCCAGCTCTACCAGCTGCGGGGCCGGGTCGGTCGCTCGTCGGCGCGGGCCTATTGCTACCTGCTGGTGCCCGCGCCCGAGCAGCTCACCGAGGAGGCCCGCCGTCGCCTCGAGGCGCTGCAGCGCTTCACCGAGCTGGGCGCGGGCTTCCAGATCGCGTCGGCCGACCTCGAGATCCGCGGCGGCGGCGAGCTGCTCGGTGCCAAGCAGTCGGGCTCGATCGCCGCGGTCGGCTTCGAGCAATACGTCCGCATGCTCGAGGAGGCGGTCGCCCAGATGAAGGGCGAGCCCATCCACCACCCGATCGATCCCGAGCTGTCGATCGAGGTGCCCGGCTACATCCCCGACGACTACGTGCCCGAGCCGGCCCAGCGCCTCGACCTGTACAAGCGGCTGTCGGCGATCGAGGACGAGGACGAGGCGCGCGGGCTGCTCGACGAGCTGGCCGACCGCTTCGGCCCCCTGCCCGGCCAGACCATCCTGCTCGCCGACCTGATGATCGTGAAGGCGCTGGCGCGGCGACTGTCGGCCACCGCCGTCGAGCTGACCCGGGCGCGGCTCGCGATCGCCCTCGGGCCCGCCACCAAGGTCGACGTCACCAAGCTGCCCCGGCCCTGGCGGCTCGAGCGCGACGGGCGGCTCCACGTCCACCTCACGCCCGACGAGGCCAAGGTGCCGACCCAGGCCGCCAGGCAGCGCTTGCAGGACCTGGTCGCGCGTGTTACCTGAACCAGCGTAAACCGTTGAAACGAGAGGCACTATGCGCGGACGAAACCTTCTCCTGATCGCGCTCGCCGCGCTAGCGCTGGTCGCCTGTGAAGGCAAGAAGAAGGCGACGAGCAAGGCGAGCCTCGCCGGCGCCGCGCCGCTGGGCAACCAGCCCACCGGCGAGCTGGCCGCGCCGCTGGCCAAGGTCGACGACCTCACGATCACGGTCGGCGAGTTGCAGGAGCGCCTCAACCGGCAGTCGCCGTATATCCGCGCGCGCTACACGTCGCTCGAGCAGAAAAAAGAGTTCCTCGACAGCTTGGTGCGCTTCGAGGTGCTGGCCGCCGAGGCCGCGCGCCGAGGCTACGACCGCGATCCCGAGGTCGTCCGCACGATGAAGCAGGTGATGATCCAGAAGCTGCTGCGCGACGAGTTCGAGACTCGCGTCACGCCCGAGTCGATCACCGCCGCCGAGATCAAGGCCTACTACGACGCCAATCAAGACGAGTTCGTCAAGCCCGAGGAGGTCCGCGCCTCGGCCATCGTCGTGAAGGCGCGAGCCCAGGCCGAGCGGGTCGCCCGCGAGGCTGCCGGCGAGGCTGGCAAGACCAACAAGGGCTTCCGCGATCTGGTGACCGCCTACACCATCGACGAGGAGCTCAAGCTGCGCGGCGGCGACCTGCGCTACCTGTCGACGACGTCGAAGGACCTGCCGCGCGCGGTCATCGACGGCGCCTTCGCGCTGGTCAACACCGGCGACGTCTCGGGCGTCATCGACGGCGGCGACGGCACGTTCTGGGTGCTCAAGCAGACCGGTCGCCGCAAGGCCTTGGTCCGCACCGTCGACGACGCGACCCAGACCATCCGCAACAAGCTCTACCGCGACAAGCGCGTCGACGCCCAGAAGGCCTTCATCGACGGCCTGCGTGGCAAGGCCAAGATCGAAGTGCTCGAGGACAACCTGGCCAAGGTCCGCATCGACACCTCGGTCGAGGGCGGCGATCCGCACGGCGACACCGCGCCGCTGCCCGACCTGTCGCAGCCGCTGCCGCCGCCCACCGAGCCGGGCCAGATGCCGGTCCCGCCGCCGGTCGAGCCCAAGCCCGAATGACGAGCAACCCTGCCGCGCTGCCGCCGGTCCAACCGCTGAGCCTCCCATGAACGCACGCTTCCCGCTCGCCTTCCTCCTCGCCGCCGCGGTGCTTGCGCCGAGCCTCGCGCCCGCGCAGCCGCGCGCCGCCGATCCCAAGGCGGCCAAGGCCGCCGAAAAACCGCGCCGCACCTTCGTGATCGACCGCGTGGTCGCGATCGTCAACGACGCGATCGTCCTCGACAGCGAGCTGACCGTGCAGCTCCTGCCGTACGAGGAGGACGTCGACAACATCGAGGACGCCAAGGAGCGCGCGCGCCGCAAGGACAAGCTGCGGGCCCAGGTCCTCGACGAGATGATCAACGAGGAGCTGATCGTCGAGGCCGCCAAGGAGGCCAACCTCGAGGAGATCTCGTCCAAGGAGATCGACGAGGTCATCCGCGAGACCCGCAGCGAGCACAAGCTCGACGAGGCCCAGTTCCAGCAGGCGCTCTCGGCGCAGGGCTACACCCTGGCGCAGTACCGCAACAACATGCGGCGCCAGCTCACCCGCCTGCGCGCCGTGAAGATGCTGGTGGCGCCCAAGGTCAACGTCTCCGACGACGAGCTCCGCGCCCGCTACGACCAGATGGTGCGTCGCTCCGAGGAGGTCTCGAGCGTGCGGCTATCGCACATCCTGATCGCGCTGCCCGACCGTCCCACCGAGGCCGAGGTCGCCACCGCGCGCGCCGCCGCCGCCACGGTGATCTCGCGGGTGAAGGCCGGCGAGACCTTCGGCGCGGTCGCGGCCGAGCTGTCCGACGACGAGAACACCAAGGCCAGCGGCGGCGAGCTGGGCTGGATCGAGCGCAACACCCTCGACCCGCAGTGGGAGTCGGTCGTGTTCGGCATGGCGCCCGGCGACGCCCCCCGCGGCCCGATCAACGGGCCCAAGGGGCTCGAGGTGTTCTACGTCACCGAGGTCAAGCGCAACGCGATGAAGACCTTCGACCAGCTCAAGGACCAGCTGCGCGGCGAGCTCCAGCAGCGCGAGATGCAAAAGGAGACCACGCGCTGGATCGAGGAGCTCCGCAAGAAGGCCTACCTCGACATCAAGTTGTAGCGGCCTGCGACGCCCTGCCCGAAGGAGTGGCGTCGAAGCCCCTGGTCACCGGCCGCCGACGACTTACAATCGGCCGGTGTCCGACAAACGCGGTTCGACTCGTCACCCGGTCGCCATCACGTGCCTCGTGCGTGACGAGGCGACGCACGCCGAGCACACGACGGTGATCGTGAACCTGTCGATCGGTGGCGCCTTGGTCACCCATGCGCGGTTGCCCATGGGCCACCGCCTCCACCTCAGCTTCCGCGTGCCGACCTTGGCCGAGGACGCGATCACCATCGGCGCGGTCGTCCGCTGGAGCACCGATCTCGAGATCGGCGTCCAGTTCGACGGGCTGCGCCCCAAGGAAGTATGGGCGCTGTCCAAATACTTCGAGTCGCTGTAGCGCTCGCCGCGCTCGGTGGCGGGGCCGCCCTGGTCGGCGAGGTCGGCGCGGCCCACGCGAAGCCGGCTCCACCACCGGCCGCGGTCGCGGTGATCGATCTGCGCGCCGACGTCGACGACAGCGCCCGCGCCGAGCTGCTGGCGGCGCTGCGCGCGGTCGAGCTGGTGCCGGTCGGCGGTGAGGCCGCGGTCGCGCTGGTCGGACGCGACCTCGATCAGCAGGCCGCGATCACGGCGCTCGTCGAGGCCCAGGCCGGCTTCGGCGAGCTCGACTGCGGGCGGGCGCGGCCCTCCGCCGAGCTCGCTGCGCAGCTGCTGACCGCGCGTCGGGCCGCCGGGTTGGACGACCTGTCGCGGCTGGCCCGGGCCTGGGCCTATGTCGCGCTGTGCGCCGAGCGCGACGGCGATCGCTCGAGCGCGCGGTTCGCCGTCGAGCGGCTGCGCGCGCTGGGCTTCAAGGAGACCCTGGTCGGCCCGCTGCCCGCCGACGCATGGGCCCGCCATCCCGAGATCGACGCCTCGACCGACCGCGACATCATCGAGCTGACGGTGACCGGCCCCGCCGGCGCGATCGCGTGGGTCGACGATCGCCCGATCGGCCTGACCCCAGCCAAGACCTTCGTGTCGGCTGGCAAGCACGTCGTCGCGGTCGCCGACGGGCCGCAGCGCGGCGCGGTGCTCGTGACCGCGCTGGGCCAGCCGCTCACCATCGACGTCGAGACCGCCCGCGAGGTCGGCGCCGTCGAGATCGCGAACCGGGTGCGGAGCTGGCAGCGGGCTGGGGCCGTCGACACCGTCGCCCTCGACGACGTGATGACCCGCGCCCACGCCGAGCTGGCCGTGGTCATCGGCCGCGACGGACGCGCCACGTTGTGGCAGCGCGTCGACGGCAAGCTCACGCCTGGCGCGTCGGGCGACGGCGCCGCGATCGCCAACGCTACCCACGACGCTTGGAGCGCCACCCACGATCGCGCGCCGGCGGCTGGCGAGCCGCTGCTGCGCGAGCAGGACGACGCCGATCGGGTCGAGCGCAAGCGCGGCGAGAAGGCGCCGGCCCGCTGGTGGGTCTACGCCGCGATCGGCGGCGCGGTCGCGGTCGGGGCGCTGGTCATCTACGCGGTGGACGCCGGTGAAGACCGCCAGCACTTCGAGCTGAGGTTCTAGGTGCGCGCCCTCGCGACCTGGCTGTGCGCGATCGCGCTGGTGCTCGGGCTGGCCGCGTCGGCGTCCGCCGAGCGCGCGCTGCCGATCGTGATCGATCGCGGCGACATCCACGTGCGCGCCGAGGCCGGGCTGCAGCGCGAGGCCCGGCGGGTCGCCGAGCGCGCCGAGCGGGCGCTGGCGCGGATCAGCGCGGACCTGCCCGGCTTGCCGCGACCGTCGACGATCGAGATCCGCGTCGTGGCCGACACCGCGTCGCTGTCGTCGGTGGCGCCGCCGGGTCGCGGCGCGCCGCGCTGGGCGGCCGGGGTCGCGTATCCCGATCTCGGCGTGCTCGCGCTGGCGATCGGCCGCGGCAGCCAGCGCCACGATCTCGACAAGACGCTCGATCACGAGCTGGCCCACCTCGCGCTGGGCGCCGCGGTGCCGGGCGCGCCGCGCTGGCTGCACGAGGGCTTTGCGTGGCAGCACGCCGCCGACCTCGACATGGCTCGGCTCGAGACCCTGGCCGGCATGGCGTGGTTCGGCAAGGTCATCCCCCTCGAGGAGCTCGAGATCGGGTTCCCGGCCGAGGAGGCTCCGGCGTCGCGGGCCTATGCCGAGAGCTACGACTTCGTCGGCTATCTGGTCAATCGCGGCCACTACGCCGATCAAGACGACGACGGCGACCGCTGGGCGTTCCGCGAGTTCTTGCGCGAGCTGTCAGGCGGCAAGTCGATCGACGACGCCGCCCGCCAGGCCTACGGCGTGGGCCTCGACGAGCTGTTCGACGAGTGGAAGGCCGATCTGTCGCGCCGCTATCTGCTGGTGCCGGCCAGCGTGTTCGCCTCGGGCCTGTGGGTGCTGGCCGCGCTGCTGCTGGTGCTCGGCTGGTGGCGGCGCCGCAAGCGGGCCCGGGCCAAGCTGGCTAGCTGGGCGGTCTCCGAGGCTGCCGCCGACGCCGCGCGGGTCTACGCGCCGCCGGCCGCGGCAGCCTGGGGCGAGCCCGATCCGCTGGCCGAGGCCCCCGACACCGTCGACGACGAGCCCGGCGATCCGCCGCGCTGGCTGAACTGAGCGACTCGCGCGGGGTCAGCTCGCGCGGACGACGAAGACGAAGTCGGACGGCGGGTCGAAGCGGTAGCCGTCCTCGGAGACCCGGATGAGCTCGGCGCCGTCCTCGCCGAGGATGCGGCGGATGCGCATGATGTTGGTGAACAGCGCGGCGTCGTGGCGCAGCGGGTGATACGCGACGTTCCACACGGTCTGCACGATCTCCTCCTTGGAGAACGTGCGGCCAGGCGCGGCGGCGAGGAGGAAGAGCAGCTTCTTGAGGAGCGAGCGCCGGCGCAGGTCGGCGAGCTCGATGCCGCGCCGCCAGATCGTCTCGCGCACGCCGTCGACGGCGAGAGTCCGCGCCGCCAGGCGCAGCACCTCGGGATCGGCGTCGGCCAGCTCCATCGTGGCGCCGGTGGCGTCGATGACGCGGAATGGCCGCATCGCGGTGAGGCCGAGATCGGTGAGCAGCCGGGTCGCGGCGTCGATCGCAGCCGGCGTCATCGCGGCGGCGGCGCCGCTGGCGGCACCGACCTCGGGCGGCCCACCGGCCAGGCTGTCGAGCGCGACGGTCGCGGCCAGCCGCTCGACGGGGAGCCCGGCCCGCTGAGCCAGCTCGAGAGCGTCGCGGGCGTAGATCGACGCCGCCGCGACGTCGTCGTCGTCGCGGGCCAGCGAGGCCAGCGCGAGGAGCGCGTGGCTGCGTGAGCGCACCAGCCCGGCCGAGGCCGCCTCGCGGGCAGCCCGCACCGCCTGCGCGCGCGCGCCCGAGCGCTCGCCCTTGGCCAGCTCGAGGCGACAGCCGATGACCAGCGCCTCGGCGAGATCGGCGGCGCGACCGGTGCGCTCGGCCGCCGCCGCGACCCGACGCGCCGCGGCGAGGGCGCGCCCGACATCGCCGGCCACCGTCGCGACCCGGGCCTCGGCCAGATCGCGGCCCAGCTCGTCGTCGGGCGCCGCCGCGTCGCGAGCGGCGTCGATGGCGCCGCTGCGTTGCCCCGACAGCGCGCGGGCCTCGGCGGCCAGCTGGGTGGCGCGGATGCGATCGCCGGTCGGCAGCGCGGTCGACACCGCGAGGCGCTCGAGCGTGGCGCGGGCACGATCGAGGCGGACCTCGGCCAGATCGGCGGCGGCCAGGATCAGCTCGGCGCGCTCGGCCAGCGCGGTCAGGTGCAGGCGCACCAGCGGCCCGCGGGCCGCGCTGGCCAGCTCGGAGGCGCGCGCGATGTCGCCGCGGCGCAGCTCGAGCTCGGCGGTGGCCAGCTCGGCGCGCAGCGCGCCCAGCTCATCGCCGCGGGCGCGTCGGGCCAGCGTGATCGCGGTGAGCCGCGCCGCCGCGGCCGCGCACTCTCCGCGCAGCGCGTCGATGACGGCCCGGCTCGCGCCGACCTCCTCGGCGATCGCGATCGCGTCGAGCCCCCCAGCCCGCCCGCGGGCGTCCTCGAGGGCGGCCCGGGCCTCGGCCAGGCGGCCCTCGCGCGCGAGGCTGGTGGCGCGCCGCGCCTCGATGAGCGCGGCCAGCTCCTCGCTCGCCGCACCGGCGGCCAGCGCGCCCGACGCGCGGGTCAGCGCCGCGCGCACCGCGGTCGGGCGGGCCTCGTGATCTTCGACCTGCGCGAGCGCGACCAGCAGGCCGGCGCGGGCCAGCGGCGGCACCGGCTCGTGCAGCGCATCCTCGACCCGCGCGCGGGCGGCCCCGGCCTCGCCGCGCGCCAGATCGAGCTCGACCAGACGGGCGACCGCGCGGGCCCGCTGCAGCTGCGCGCCGGGCGCGGTGGCCGGCGCGCGGGCGATCGCCTCGAGCGCGACCGCGGCCGGCTCGATCTCGAGGGCGGCCAGCGCCAGCTCGGCCAGCAGCAACGGGCGCACCCCGGTGGCGCCGGCCGCGACGCGCTCGTTGGCCTCGGCGACCCGACCCGCCCGCGCCGCCAGCTCGACCTGCAGCGCAGCCAGCGCCGGCGCGGCGTGCGGTCCGATCGCGGTGATGAGGGACTCGATCTCGCCGCCCGCGCCCCGACGCGCCGCGACCTCGGCCTCGCGCTCGACGACGGCGACCGCGGCCGGGATGTCGCCGGCGGCCAGCCAGTGCAGCGCGGTCTCGCGCAGGCGATCGACCGCGTCGAGGCCGGCGATCGCGCCGCTGTCGCGAGCCCCGGTGGCGAGCAGCGCAGCGGCGGCGCGCTCGAGCGCGGTCCGCTCGTCGAGGTCGAGGGCGGCCACGACCTGGGCCTCGATCAGCTCGTGGACCCACAGCCGGCCGGCCTCGTCGCCGTCGACCAGCTGGCGCTCGATCAGCTCGACCAGCGCGGGCTCGAGCTCGACCTCGGGCGCGAGCGCGGCGATCGCGGCCGGCTCGACGGCGACGCGCAGCACCGCCAGCGCGGCCAGCGCGGCCCGCGCCGGGGGCGTGAGGGCCGCCATGGTCCAGGCCTGGGCGCCGAAGCGCGCGCGGGCGTACTCCCCGCGCAGCGCCAGCGGCAACCCGCGGGTGCGCAGGTAGGCCGCGCCCGACGGGCCGACCGCGCCGAAGCGCGCCTCGAGGTCGCTCCACAGCGCGGCCGCGCTCAGCTCGTCGAGGCCGCCCAGCTCGAGCTCGTTGCGATCGAGCTCGGCGGGGAGCAGGGGCCGCTCGCGCGCGATCGCGAGCAGACGACCCAGCCCACCGGGCGGCGGCGCCAGCTCGGCGATGAGCCGCACCGCCTCGTCGTCGACGACGTGGTGCAGATCGTCGAGCACCAAGAGCCGCTCCTCGCTGGTCAGCAGCTCGGCGAGCCCGCCGGCCGGACAGCGCAGCCGACGCTCGGCGCGGGCCCGCACCGCCCCGGCGCGCTCGCCGGGCAAGCAGCGCACCACGGTGGCCTCGACCTCCAGCTCGCGCGCGAGGCGCAGCGCGAGGGCGCTCTTGCCGGCGCCGAGCGGCCCATGTACGACCGCGAGCGGCGCGACCGTGAGGTGCTCGCGCAGCGCGACCAGCTCGTCGAGGCGGCCGACGAACGACGGCGCGACGACCACGCGCGACGGTGGCAGGAGGGTGGATCGACGCCGGGTCATCTGCGACACGTAGCGGTCGCACTACGCAAGCGGTGTGCCGCGTTGGGGTGCATCGTCGGGGCGCATCGTAGCAGAGGGTTGCAGCTTCTCGTCGAGGATCGCGGTTCCGCCACCGGCTCCCCTGAGACGTCGGCGCATCGACGCGACGCCACGGCGGGGTGTTTTGCCCCGGCCATTTCCGCTTCGTCACGTCCGCGCGAGCGCGACCAGCTCGGCCACGGTGCGCGCGAACGGGGCGCCACCACCGTCCTGACGCAAGAAGCCGTCGATGGCCGGCATGCGCGCGATGGCGCGGTCGAGCGCGCGGTCGCTGCCCGGCTTGTAGGCGCCGACCGCGAGCAGCTCGCGATGCTCGTCGAAGATCGCGAGCTGGCGGCGCACCTCGGCGGCCGCGACCTGCTGAGCCGGCGTGGCCAGCGCGCCGAACATGCGCGACACGCTCGCGACCACGTCGATGGGCGGGAAGTGCGCGCGTCCGGCCAGCCGGCGATCGAGGACCAGATGCCCGTCGACGATGCCGCGCACCTCGTCGGCGATGGGCTCGTCGAGATCGTTGCCGGCGACCAGCACCGCGTAGATCGCGGTGATCGATCCGACGGCGGCGGCGCCGGCGCGCTCGCACAGCCGCGGCAGCAGCGCGAACACGCTGGGCGGATAGCCGTGGCGGGCCGGCGGCTCACCGGCCGACAGCCCGACCTCGCGCTGGGCTCGCGCGACCCGGGTGAGCGAGTCGACGAGCAGGAGCACGCGCGCGCCCTGATCGCGGAAGTACTCGGCGACCGCGGTCGCCGTCGACGCCGCGCGGACCCGAGCCAGGCTGGGCGCGTCGCTGGTCGCGCACACGACGACGGTGCGAGCCCGCGCCGCCTGCAGGCGATCGAGCCAGTCGCCCAGCTCGCGGCCGCGCTCGCCGACCAGCCCCAAGACGATCACGTCGGCGTCGGCGGCCTGGGCGATCTGGGTGAGCAACGTCGACTTGCCGACGCCGGCGGCGGCGAACACGCCGAGGCGCTGGCCCTGGCCCAGCGTGCAGAAGCCGTCGATGGCACGCACCCCGGTCACCAGCGGCTGCGCGACCGCGGGGCGCGTGATCGCGGGCGGCGCGGCGCGATCGATCGGCCAGGGCTCGCCCTCGATGGCGGGGCCACCGTCGAGGGGCTGGCCGAGCCCGTCGAGGACGCGACCGAGGAGCGCCGGCCCGCACGCGAACGACAGCGGCGCGCCGGTGGCGGTGACCGCCGCGCCCGGGGCCACCCCGGCCAGGTCGCCCAGCGGCATCAGCACCACCGCGTCGTCGACGAAGCCGACCACCTCGGCCGGCACCTCGGCCGACCCGACCTGCCAGGCGCCACGCGCGATCCGCACCACCTCGCCGAGGCTGGCGCCCGGACAGTGCGCCCGCACGGTGAGCCCGGTGATCTCGGTGACCCGACCCGCGGCGGCCGGCAGCCCGGCGATCGAGCGCACCCGCGCCGCCTCGCTGCGCGCCGCGACCGCCTCGGCCTGGGCCCGCGCCAGGTCACGCTCGGCCGCCGCCCGCAAGCTCGCGATCTCGGCGCGCGCGCGCTCCAGCTCGGCGGTCGCGCTCGCCCGCATCGCCCGCGCTTCCACCTCGGCATCGAACATCTGGCCGTCGAGGATCCGCACCGTCATGGCGTCGACGATGGCACGGTCGGCGCCCGCCTCGCTAGCCGATCGCGCCCGCGGTCGGCAGGCCGGTCACGCCGTGCCGATCGAGCGTCCAGCGTGCCGGTTCGGGCCGGCGCGTTCATCCGCGCTGCGCGGTGGCGATCGCGCGCCGGAGCTCGACGGGCGAGACCGCCGCGACCACCGGCGGAGCGGCGCCGAAACCGCGCAGCTCGACGAGCGCGAGCAGGCCCAGCACCCGCGGTAGCCGCTGCGCGAGCTGGGCGCCGACATCGCCGCGCACCGCGGGCGCGATGGCCCGCACCCCGGCCAGGAGCGGCGCGGTCGGCTCGTGCCACGCCAGCGCAGCGGTGCGCCGCAGCGCCGCGGTCCGCGTCCCCAGCTGGCCGACCGCGTCCTCGCCGAGCGAGCGCACCGCCGCGATCTCGCCGGCCAGGGTCCGGCCCCACGGCAATCGCGCCGCCAGGCCAGCGAGCTCGGCCACCGAGGCGCCGCCCGCGGCATGAGCCAGCTGCCGCCGCCCCAGCGCGTCGAGGGTCCGCACCAGGATCCGGGTCGGCAGGCCGGGCAGCTCGCCGACGGTGGTCGCCGGCCCGGTCGGCGGCATCGGCACCAGGGCGCCGAGAAACCACCGGGCCAGCCAGCGCGCGCCGACATCGTCGCGATCGCTGCACACGATCGCGCGCACCGCGTCGTCCTCGCCGGCGAGCGCGTGCGCGATCCAGCTCGGCTCGACCTCGCGCCAACCGTCGGGCCGCGGATCGCCCAGCGGCGGCGGCGCCACCAGCGTGCGGGCCGCCGCCGCGTCGGCACCGTCGAGGATCGCCAGCCCAGCCTGCGCCTCGAGCCGCGTCGCCGCGATCGCCAGCGCCCGCGCGACCGCCGTGATCACGCCGCGCCGGTCTCCGCCTGTCGACGCCGGGCCTTGGGCCGCAGCTTGTAGCGCAAGAGCCGTCCGCTCGGCCCGCGCGGCAGCGCGTCGATGAACTCGATCCAGCGCGGGTACTTGTAAGGCGCCAGGGTCTGCTTGACGAACTCGCGCAGCTCGGTCTCGAGCTCGGGGCTGGCGACGTGCCCGACGTTGACGACCACGAAGGCGAGCGGCTTCCTCAGGCCGTCCTCGTCGTCGACGCCGACCACGGCGGATTCCCACACCGCGTCGTGCGACAGCAGCGCGCGCTCGACCTCGGCGGGCACGACCCACCGGCCGCCGACCTTGAACAGATCGTCGGTGCGGCCGCAGTGGTGGAACACGCCGCGGCCATCGACCAGGAAGCGATCGCGGGTGGTGAGCCAGCCGTCGGGATCGGCCGCCGGCGCCGCGATGCCGGTCCAGTAGCCGGCGCACATCGACGGCGCGCGCACCTGCAGCGTGCCGATCTCGTCGGGGCCGACCGCCACCGCCTCGTCGTCGACGACGCGGGCCTCGACCTGGGCCAGCGGGCGGCCGCACGCGCCCGCGCGACCGTCGTCGCTGGCGATGCCGGCCAGGACGATCTGCAGCACCTCGGTGAGCCCGTAGCCAACCTCGACGTCGGCGCCGAGCGCGGCGCGGATCCGCGGGATGAGCTTGTCGGGCATGCCCTCGCCACCGGCGATGGCGCGCCGCACGCCGGCCAGCGGCGGCGCCAGCTTCGCGGCGGTCACGTCGCGCGCCAGCTGGCCGTACACCGACGGCGTGGTGAGAAAATGCTGGGGCTGGTAGCGCGCGATCGCCGCGAGCACGACGCGCGAGTGAGGCTGCTCGGGCAGGAGCTGCGCGCACGCGCCGCTCAGCAGCGGGAACAGCAGCCCGGCACCCAGCCCGAACGCCGTCGAGAGCCGGGCGACCGCAAACACCCGCTCACCGGCGGCGACCCCGAGGTAGCTGCCCGCGAACGAGGCCTGAGCCGCCACCGGCCCAGCGTGGCTGTGGCGCACCCCGCAGGCCTCCTCGGCGAAGCCGGCCGAGTACAGCATGAACGCGTCGTCGGTCGGCGCGACCGCCGCCGCCGCGGCCGGGGTGGCCGCCGCACACAGCGCCGCCGCGTCGCGCTCGCCGGCCGCCCGCGGATGCGAGCACACCACCTCGCGCAGGAGCGGCAGGTGACCGCGGATCGCGTCGATGGCCGGCTCGAGCGCGCCATCGACGATCGCGCACACCGCGCCGGCGTGGCCCAATGATTCTCGCAGATCATCGGGGCGGGCCAGCTCCGACAGCGGGACCGCGACCGCGCCGATGCGGATGACCCCCAGGATCGCCGCCGCGGCCTCGAGGGTGTCGCGCATCAAGATCGCCACCCGCTCGCCGCGCCCGACGCCGAGCCCGGCCAGCGCGCCGCCCATCCGCGCGACCTGATCGGTCAGCTCGCGGTAGGTCCAGGAGCGGGTGCCCTCGCACAACGCCGTGGCGTCGCCGCGGCCCTGCGCCAGGTTGGCGTCGAGCAGCAGCGCCGTCAGGTTGTGGTGGCGCTCGCCCATGGCCGGCATCCTACAGCAAAGGCGACAGCAGGCGCGCGCTGGCCTGGCCGAGGCGGGTCACGAACTTCTGCACCGCCAGCGCCCCCAGCGTGACCTCGCTGCTGGCGGCCTGATCCTCGACGAAGGTCTCGGCCAGCTTGGCCGCGACGGTCGTGCCGTAGATCACCGCGGCCAGCTCGAAGTTGAGCCGAAAGCTGCGGTTGTCGAGGTTGGCGGTCGCGACGATCGCCAGCTCGTCGTCGATGACCATGGTCTTGGCGTGGATGAAGCGCGGCTCGTACTCGTAGAGCCGCACGCCGGCACGCAGCATCTCCTCGAAGTAGCTGCGGGCCGCCAGGTCGACGATGCGGCTGTCGCCCTTGCGCGGCACGATCACCCGCACGTCGACGCGCTGGAGCGCCGCCGCCGCCAGCGCCATCGCGATCGGCTCATCGGGGATGAAGTACGGCGTCGTGATCCACAGCCGCGAGCGCGCCGCGCCGATCGCCGCGAAGTAGGTCTTGTGGATCGCGAACGCGTCGGTGTCGGGGCCCGACGACACGATCTGGATCGCGTCGCGCTCCTCGGGCGGCAGGTCACTGTCGTCGGGCACCGGCGGGAAGAACGCCGGCGACAGCTGCGGCACCACGTCGCACGCGTAGAACCAGTCCTCGAGGAAAGCGCGCTGCATCGCCGAGACCGCCTTGCCCTCGAAGCGCATGTGGGTGTCGCGCCAGTAGCCCGGCCCGAACTCTTCGGAGTGGGCGTCGGCGACGTTCATGCCGCCGGTGAACCCGACGATGCCATCGCACACCATGATCTTGCGATGGGTGCGAAAATCAGCGCGCCGGCGCCGGCGGATGGAGCGCACCCCGAGCGGGTTGAACCACTTGACGTCGACGCCCGACGCCCACAGCGGCTTGAGCCACTTCTTCTTGAGCTTGGCGCTGCCGGTGCCGTCGATGAGCATGCGGATCTCGACGCCGGCCTTGGCCCGCTCGATGAGCGCGTCGCGGACCCGGGTGCCGATCGTATCGGGCTCCCAGATGTAGTACTCGAGGTGGATGTGGTGCTGGGCCGCGGCGATGGCCTCGAGCATCGCGGCGTACTTGGCGCGCCCGTCGGTGTAGAGCACGATACCGCGGGCCGCCAGCGGCGCCGCCTCGCCGGTGCCGATCGGCACCATCGCCAGGCGGGCGTGGGCGGGCGCGCTCTCGCGGGCCTCGGACAACCCGGCCAGCGCGGCCTCGATGGCGCGTCGGCCCACCGCGCGCTTGAGCTTGCGGCGATCGAGGCGCTGGGGCCCGATGGTCCGCCAGATCACCAGCCCGACGATCGGCAACAACCCGAGCGCGAACAGCCAGGCCAGGGTCGCCGCCGCCGAGCGTCGCTGCATCACGATGACCATGCCGATGCCCAACACCCACAAGATCTCGAGCACCGCGAGGATCAGCTTCCACTCGACGTTCACGCGCGCATCGTACTCGACCCGACGACGCGGGCCGGGCGACAGTGCCATCCGATGACCGTCGCGACCGCGCCCCGACCGCTGTGGAAGCGGCTGATCAAGCCGGGGATCACGATCGTCGCGTTCGTCGTGCTCATGCTCGGGCTGCGTCGCGTGCTCACGAGCTTTGACTACGACGAGGTCGTGGCCGGCTTCGAGCGGCTGCCGGCCAGCGAGATCGCGCTCATGGTGCTCGCGCTGATCGTGCAGTATGGCATGTACGTCGGGCGTGAGGTCTTTGCGGTCACCTACGCCGGCCAGCGCGCGATCGGCCTGCCTCGGATCGCGATGGCCGCGCTCATCAGCCGCTCGCTCAGCACGCTCGGCATCGCCACCATCACCGGCTTCGCGCTGCGCCTGCGGCTGTACGAGGCGTTCGGCCTGTCGCGCAGCGACGTCGGGCAGCTCACCGTCTACGGCGAGTCGACGTACTACGTCGGCCTGCTCGCGACCTGCGCGGTCGTGCTGTCGCTCGGCGACCTGCCGCCGATGGTCGGCGCCCACATCAACCTGCCGCCGACCCGCGTCATCGGCCTGATCGCCGCGGTGCTGCTCGTCGGCTACCTCACCTGGAGCCTGCGGCGCTCGCGCCCGCTCAAGATCCGCTCGTTCAGCCTGCCGGTGATGCGCGGCAAGCTCCTCGCGGCACAGCTGGTGCTGCCGGTCCTCGACGGCTTCGTCGGCGGCACGATCGTGTGGCTGTGTCTGCCGCCCGACGCCGGGCTGTCATTCATCCACACCACGACGATCTGCGTGGTCGCCGGGATCGCCGGCTCGGTGAGCCAGGTGCCGGGCGGCCTCGGGGTCTTCGAGGCCAGCGTGCTCGCGTTCGTGCCGCCGCCGGCCCATCCCGCGACCTTGGCCGCGCTGCTGGTGCGACGCGCGGTCGTGAACCTCTTGCCGATCGCGGTCGGCGCGACCTTGCTGGTGGCCTTCGAGCTGCGCCGTCGGGCCCACCACACGGAGCCCACGGTCCCGTCCTCGCTGGTGCCGACCGCGCTGGCGGCCTGGACCTTCGCGGTCGGCGTGCTCGCGATGCTCGCCGCGGCGGTGCCGGTGCCGCACGGCCCCATCGTCGACGCCGGCCCCTTCGGACAGGCCCTGGTGTTCGCGGTCGGCGTCGCCACGCTGGTCGTCGCGCGCGGGCTTTACCGCCACAGCCCAGCGGCGTGGCTGGCCGCGCTGGTGCTGGGCGGGTTCCGGGCCGCGCTGGCCGCCGCTGCCGGTCCCCACTGGCCCACGCTGCTGCTCACGGTCGCGTCGGTCGCGCTGCTGCTGGCCTCGCGCAAGAGCTTCGACGGCCAGAGCCCCGAGGAAGAAATGCCCGGCGAGGAGGCGATCCGGTGGTGGACCGCGGTCGCCATCGCGGTGGTCGGCATCGGCTACATCGCGGTCGCGCACCCCAGCACGACCGGCCGACTCGCGGCCGCGCGCGCCGCCGGCATCGTCGCCGGCTTCGCGCTGCTGGTCAGCGCCGCCGTGATCCGGACCCGGCTGGCCCGTCGCCGCGCGCTGCGAGCGGCCGCCCGCGCCGCCGGCGCGGCCCTCGCGGCCTCCGAGCCGTGATACCCCGCCGCGATGCGGATCGTCGCGGGTACTCTGGGCGGACGCGTGCTGCGCGCGCCCCGCAACTCGGCCACCCGGCCGACCTCGGAGAAGGTGCGCGAGGCGCTGTTCAACTCGCTGGGCCCGCCGCCCGACTCGCTGCACGTCCTCGATCTCTACGCCGGTTCGGGCGCGCTCGGCCTCGAGGCGCTGTCTCGCGGCGCGGCCTCGAGCACCTTCGTCGAGCGCGATCGCGGCGCGCTCCTCACGCTGCGCGGCAACCTCACCGACCTCGAGGTCGGCGACCGCGCGACCGTGGCACCGGTCGAGGTCCTGCGCTTCCTGGCCGGCGCCGGGCCCGGTCCGGCCTGGGGATGGATCTTCTTGGACCCGCCCTACGCCGCGGGCGTCGTCGAGGCGACCCTGGCCGCGCTGCCGCGAAGCCGGCTCACCGAGGAGGTCGTGGTGATCGTCGAGCACGCCCATCGCTCGCCACCTCCCGACCGCGCCAGCTTTCTGATACGAACCCACCTGCGCCGCTACGGCGACACCGCGCTCTCGCGCTACCGACTCGAGGCCCCATGACCGCACCCACTGGCGACGCCGCGCCCGGCGATCACGATCCCGGCAAGCACGTCGTCGCGGTCTACCCGGGCACGTTCGACCCGATCACCAACGGCCACCTCGACATCCTCGAGCGCGCGCTCGAGATGTTCGACGAGATCGTCGTGACGATCGCGGTCAACCCGCGCAAGGAGCCGCTGTTCTCGGTCGACCAGCGCATCGCCTTCATCCGCGAGGCGCTGCCCAAGCACATCGCGCGCCTCGACTTCGCGTCTTTCGGCGGGCTGCTCGTCGACTTCTGCCGGTCCCGCAACTCGCGCGTGATCGTGCGCGGCCTGCGGGCGCTGGCCGACTTCGAGTACGAGTTCCAGTTCGCGCACATGAACCGGCGCCTCGCGCCCGGCATCGATACCGTCTTCTTCATGACCGACGAGCGCAACCACTACGTCAGCTCGTCGCTGGTGAAGGAGGTCGCCAGCCTCGGCGGCGACGTCACCGGACTGGTGCCGCCGGCCGTCGGCGCCGCGCTCGCCGAGATCTACCGCAGGAGTCCCGCGTGACGATCGTTCCCAACATCAAGACCGCCTCTCGCCTCGACGCGATCAAGCCGTCGATCACCCTCGCCGTCACCGCCAAGGCCGCCCGGCTGCGGGCTCAGGGCGTCGACGTCATCAGCTTCGGCGCCGGCGAGCCCGACTTCGACACCCCCGAGCACATCAAGCAGGCCGCCCGCGACGCGCTGGGCAAGTCCGCGGTCGCCAAGTACACCGAGGTCGGGGGCCTCGCGATCCTGCGCGAAGCGGTCGCCGCCGAGCTAGGCCGCGTCCACAGCACGACGATCTCGGCCGAGCAGGTGCTGGTGTCGTGCGGCGCCAAGCACTCGCTGTACAACCTGTTCATCGCGCTGCTCGACCCCGGCGACGAGGTCATCATCCCGGCGCCGTACTGGGTGAGCTACCCCGACATGGTCATGATGGCGGGCGGCACGCCGGTCATCTTGCCGACCAGCCCCGACGACGACTTCGCGATGCGCGCCGACGGCCTGCGCGCGCACATCACGCCGCGCACCCGCGCGGTGGTGCTCAACACCCCGTCGAACCCGACCGGCGCGGTCTACAGCGCGGCGCAGATCAAGGCGATCGCCGAGGTGGTGCTCGAGCACAACCTGCTGGTCATCAGCGACGACATCTACCGCTCGCTCTGCTACGGCGACGCCAAGTACGCGTCGATCGCCGCGGTCAGCCCCGAGCTGGCGGCCCGCACCATCCTCGTCGACGGCGTCAGCAAGACCTACGCGATGACCGGCTGGCGCATCGGCTACGCCGCCGGGCCGGCGCCGATCATCAAGGCGATGGCCAAGGTCCAGGGCCAGTCGACCTCGAACCCGACCCACCTCGCGCAGATCGCGGCGCTGGCCGCGCTCACCGGCCCCCAGGACTGCATCGAGACGATGCGGGTCGCCTTCGACGAGCGCCGCCAGACCATGGTCGAGCTGTTGCGTGACATCCCCGGGGTGGCCTGCCGCGAGCCCAAGGGCGCGTTCTACGCATTTCCCGATCTGGGCGCGTTCATCGGCACCCACTTCCCCGACGGCAAGCCGGTCACCGACGACGTCGCGCTGTGCGACTGGCTGGTCGAGCACGGCAAGGTCGCGGTGGTGCCGGGCTCGGGCTTCGGCGCCGCCGGTCACGTCCGGTTGTCGTACGCGACCTCGATGGACAACATCAAGACCGGGCTGGGGCGCCTGCGCAGCGCGCTGCTGGAGCTGCGCTGATGTGGCCGCTGGTGGTGAGCGGCGCGCTCGGCATCGCGCTGGGCGCGCGCCACGCCTTCGAGCCCGATCACCTCGCCGCGGTCTCGACGCTGGTGAGCGAGCGGCCGCGCCCGCGTCAGGCGGCGCTGCTCGGCGCGCTGTGGGGCCTCGGCCACACGCTGGCGCTGGTCGCGGTCGGCGCCGCGCTGCTGCTCGCGCGGGCCGAGCTGTCGCCGCGGGTCGAGCGCGGCTTCGAGATCGGGGTCGCCGCGATGCTCATCGTGCTCGGCGTGCGCAGCCTCGTGCTCGCGCTGCGCGAAGGCCGCCGCGGCGAGGCCCACCGCCACGCCCACGGCGACACCGCCCACGCCCACGCCGGTCCGCGCGGTCACGTCCACGTCTTCGATCGCACGCTCGCGCTGCGCCCGCTGGTGATCGGCACCATCCACGGCCTCGCCGGCTCGGGCGCGATGGCCGCGCTCGCGATGGCTGAGATGCCGACCCGCGCCAGCGCGGTGGCGTACGTGCTGCTGTTTGGCCTCGGCTCGGTGATCGGCATGGCGGCAGTCAGCGGCGTCGCCGCGCTCTCGCTGTCGCGGGTCCACGCCGGTGCGCCGGCGCTGCGCGGGGTCCGCATCGGGGCCGGCGCCCTGGCGGTCGTGGTCGGCGTGGTCTGGGGCGCGCTCGCGATCACGGCGTAGCCGCTCGCTCCAGACTCGCACGCCACGTCGCCCACCAGCTCGGACGGCGACCTTGCCAGTGATGCATCACGTCGTCGATGGCCGCCGGCTCGACCGCTGCGGCGTCGTGGAGCCGCCGCAGAAACACCGGCTGGCCGACCAGCCGCTCGCCGGGCGCATGCAGCTCGTTGAGGGCCATCCACATCGCGTTGCGGTCATTCGCGACGAACGTCAGCGATGCGTCGTGGGTCGCGAGAGCGATGCTCGCGCGCTCGCCTTTGGGCTGGGCCGACACCAGCGGCTTCAGCGCCTGGAACGTGTCGTCGACGTCGGAGCCGACCTCGATCTCCAGCACGGCGATCGGCCCCGCCGCGAGCCACTTCCTCGCGCGGGCGCCATTCTTCGGGTCGTTCATCATCTCGGCTCGCACCTCGCCGGCGACGGCGAGCGGACAGCGGGCCGCCGCATCCATCAGCTCCCGCTCGCGCCCCGCGTGAAAGAAATCCTGCACGACGTTGTGGTCGAGCAGATACGTCACCGCAGGCGCTCCCACGGCAGCGGGTCGATCGCCGCCACGCCGAAGATCGCGCGAGCCTCTCCATCGGTGATGAGCGCCTCGTCGTGCGCGCGTTGCGCACGCGAAACGATCAGCAGGCTGGGCGCACCGCTCGGGGGCAACCTCATCGGCCAGCGGAGCAGCGGCGCGTGCGCGTCGGCGGCCTCCAGCCAGACCCGCAGCTCGCGGTCGACGAACGTGTGGTTGCAGAGGTGATTGGCGGTGAGCCGACCGGCGACGTGGTCGTCCTCGACACGCGCTGCGTCACCGATGGCCGCATGCCGTCCGCGGCAAGCGGCTCGTCGTCGTCGCCTGGGCGTGAAGGGTCGACGCGGGTTGCGCTGCGCGCACGGGCGCGGCGATGATCGCGGCGCATGCGACCGGCCGAACGCTACCGACTGATCGCGCGCCTCGGCGAGGGATCGATCGGCATCGTGCACCGCGCCTTCGACCTGGCGACCGGCCGCGAGGTCGCGCTCAAGATCATGCCGCGGGCCCGGGGCACCACCAACCTGCGCGGCGAGTTCGTCGCGCTTGCGCGCCTGCGCCACCCCAACATCGTCTCGGTCCTCGACTACGGCCTCACCGACGCCGGCGACGAGTACTTCACGATGGAGCTCATCGTCGGGCCGACCCTGATTCAGGCCGCTGACCCGCGTCGATTGTGGCCGCTCATGGCCGGCGTCCTCGACGCGCTGGCCGCGGTCCACGCCGGCGGCATGGTCCACGCCGACGTCAAGCCGTCGAACATCCTCGTCGATGGCGTGTCGCTCGAGCTCGCGCCGGGTCGGGCCGCGCGCCTCGCCGACTTCGGCCTGGTGACGCCGCTGGTCGATCCCGGCGGCGCGACCGCGCGCGGCACCATCGGCTACGCCGCGCCCGAGGCGTGGTCGGGGCGCCTCGACCCCCGCTCGGATCTGTACTCGTTTGGCGTGGTCTTGTGGCAGCTCGTGGTCGGCGCGCGGCCCTTCGCGGGCGCGACGCCGCGGGCGGTGGTCGCGGCGCAGCGCGCCGGCAGCCCCGGTGATCCTCGACGGACCCGCCCCGATATCCCGGCCGCACTCGCCGAGCTGATGGTCGCGCTCCTCGATCCCGCACCCGGCGCGCGGCCCGAGAGCGCCGACGAGGTGCTCGATCGCTGGCGCGCGGTCGCCGAGGCCACCGGCCACGACCCCGGCCTGGTCGCGCGCGGCCCGCAGGTGCGCTCGCAGCGACGCGCGCTCGCGATCGGCGCGGTGCTCGGGCGCGATCGCGAGCTGGCCGAGCTCGAGCGGGCGTGGGCCGCGGCCAAGACCGGGCGCGGCACGCCGGTGGTCGTGGTTGGCGAGCCCGGCATCGGCAAGTCGCGGCTGCTGGCCGAGCTGGGGCTGCACGTCCAGCTCGACGGTGGCGAGCTGCTGCGGGTCTCGGCCCAGGCCGGCGACGCGCCGTGGGCCGCGCTGCGCTCGCTGGCCCGCGCGCTGATCGCGATCGCCGGGCCGCACTGGGCCCGCACCGGCGCCAGCGCCAATCCGCACCTGGCCAGCCTGCTCGCCGACGAGCCGCCGCCGGCCGGGCCCGGACGTTGGGTGCTGGCCGAGGCGATCGCCGAGCTGATGGTCGCGGCGGCCTCGGTGCGCCCGCTCGCCGTGATCGTCGACGAGGCCGACCAGGCCGCGCCCGCCGTCACCGACGTGCTGGCCTACCTCATCCGCGCCATCCCCGACGTGGCGGCGATGCTGCTCATCGCGCAGCGCTCGCCCGAGCCGCCGCTCACCAGCACCGCGACCGCCATCGACGCCGCGATCGCCATCGCCGCGCGCGGTCGGCGCTTCGAGCTGGCGCCGCTCGGGCAGTCGAGCTTCTACCAGCTCACCGCGGCGTCGGTCGGCGCCGAGGTCGCGGCCCGGGTCGCCGACGAGCTGCGCCGGGTCTCGGGCGGCAATCCTGGCCACGCGCTGGCCACCCTCGACGCGATGATCGAGGCCGGCACCGTGACCCGCGTCGGCGGCGCGTGGACCGCGCGACCGGATCTGATCGTGCCGCTCCTGCCGGCGACCCGGCAGAGCGCGCTCGGGCGCTTGTCGTCGCTCGATCCGTCGTCGCGCGGCTTCCTGCGGGCGGCCGCCATCCTCGGCGACCCGTTCGATCGCGAGCTGCTGGCCGCCATCCTCGGCATCGCCGAGCCCGAGCCCGCGGTCGCGACCTCGGTCGACGGGGTGCCCGAGCCGCTGCTCGAGGGGCTGATCTCGGTGTCGACGCGGCTGCCCATCGCCGAGTCGGTCCTCGCCGACGACGATCGCTCGCGCCGCATCGCGGTCGATCCCACGATCGACGAGGTCGACGCCGCGCTGGTCGACGGCGTCGCGGCGCGCGTGCTGATCGCCGACCCCGCGGCCGGGCGGTTTCGCTTCGCGCACAAGGAGATCGCCGACACCCTCGGCCGCGAGCTCACGCCGGGCGCGCGGCTCGAGTACCACCGCCGCGCCGCGCTCGCGCAAGACGATCGGCTGGCGGCCGGCGGCGAGGTCGCCGCCTCGTCGATGGCGCGCCACTACCGCGCGATGGGCGACGGTCAGCTCGCCGCGCGCTGGTGCCTGGCCGCGGCCAGCGACGCGGTGCGCGCCGGCGATCTCACCGGCGCGGTCGCCCATGCCACCGACGCGCTCGCCCTCGCCGACCCCGCCGATCAGCGCCCGCTCATCCAGCGCGTCGCCGAGCTGGCGGCCCAGGCCGGCGAGCTCGACCTGGCGCTCCACCACTTTCGCCTGGCCGCCGATGGCGCCGGCGCGATCGACGCGGTGCTGGTCGCGCTCGAGATCGCCGACCTCGAGCGTCGGCGCGGCCAGGGCGACGCCGCGATCGCCTCGGCCCTGGGCGCGCTCACCGCGGCCCGCCGCACCGGCGACGCCGCCGTCGAGGCCCGCTGTCACCTGCGGCTGGGCTGGCTGTACTCGCACCGCGCCGACTACGCGACCGGCGCCGAGCACGCCGCGATCGGCCTCGCGCTGGCGCGCCGGCAAGGCGATCGCAACCTCACCGCCGAGCTGGCCCGGGTCGGCGCCGCGATCGCGACCAGCGTCGGCGAGCCCCGGCGCGCGCTGGCGCTCCTCGACGACGCGCCCGTCATCGGCGCCGACGATCCCCGCCTGGCCGCCGGCCTCGCCCACGAGCTGGGCCGCGCCGCGATCCAGGCCGGCGACTATCCGCGCGCCATCGCCGCCCTCGAGCGCGCGGTCGCCCAGGCCGAGGCCGCCGGCGATCTCGAGCAACGGGCGCGCTCGCTCAACAACCTGGGCGCCGCTTGCTACTACCAGGGCGACTGGCCGCGGGCGCGCCGGCTGTGGGAGCAGTTCCGCCAGCAGAGCGAGCGCCAAGGCGATCGGGTCGAGACCGTCCACGCGCTCAACAACCTCGGCTCGCTGTACCGCGAGCTCGGCATGCTGGCCGACGCGCGCACGGCCCTCGACCGCGCCGGGGTCCTCGCCGAGCAGCTGGGCCAGGCCCACATGGTCGCGATGGTGCTGGGCAATCGCGGCGAGGTCGACGCCCGCGCCGGCGACGTCGGGCCGGCTCGCGAGCGCTACGAGCGCGCCCTCGCCGAGTGCCTGCGCCTGGGCGCGCGCGAGGACGCCATCGAGACCCGGCGCCGGCTGTCCGAGCTCGACCTGCTGGTCGGGCGCGTCGACGAGGCGCTGACCCGGGCCCTCGAGGCGGCCCGCGACGCCAAGGACATCGGGGCGCGCTTCGAGGAGGGCGTGCTGCACCGGGTCGCCGGCACCGCGCTCCGCGCCCAAGGCGATCTCGAGGGCGCGACCTGGTTTTTGGGTCGGGCTCGCGAGCTGCTCGCCGGCCTCGGCGCGCGCTACGAGCTGGCCAAGGTCTCCATCGAGGCCGCCGAGCTGGCCCATGCGATGGGCGACGACGAACGCGCCCAGCTCCAGCTCGGGGCCGGCGAGGCCGAGCTGGCGCTGCTGGGCGCGCGCTGGGATCTCGATCGGGCTCGCGCCCTCAAGCGGGTGATCGGCGCCGCGGCCGACGACGGCGCGACCTTGCCGCCGGCCGTCGCGGTGGCCCGCGCCGCCACCGCCGGCGACAGCGAGCAGGCCATCGAGCTCGCGCTGGCCAGCGTCCTCACCGCGACCGGCTGCGATCGCGGCTTCGTGCTCACCCTCGACGGTCAGGGCCGTCCCCAGATCCGCGCTCGCAAGCTCGGCCGCGGTGCGCGCAAGTTCGACCGTGACGATCTGGAGATGTCGGGAACCATCGTGCGCAAGGTCGCCGCCACCGGCCAGCCGGTCGCGGTCGCCGACGCCGTGCTCGACGCCGATCTACGCGAGCAGTCGAGCGTGGTCGCGCTCGGCCTGCGCCGGGTCTACGCGGCGCCGCTGCGGGCGCGCGGCCGCTTGAACGGCATCGTCTACGTCGACTCGAGCGGCACCGACGTCGACGATCGCGCCCTCGATCCCGTGATGCTCGACGCCGCCATCGCGCCGCTGTCGCTCGCGCTCGATCACAGCCGGCTCCTCGCCGACGCCCGCCGCTCGGCCGAGCTGATGTCGATCCTGGCCCACGAGATCCGCAACCCGCTGGCCGGCATCCTGGGCTACTCCGAGATGGGCCGCGAGCCCGATCCGTCGCCGCGCCTCTCGGCCGGCGCGCTCTTCGATCGTATCCACTTCGACGCCGAGCGCCTGCGCCGCCTGGTCGACAATGTCTTCGAGCTGTCGCGCCACGAGGCCGGCCGCGTCGACGACTCGATGTCGCCGGTCGACGTCGAGAAGGTGGTGAAGGAGGTCGCCGGCGGCTTCGCGCGCTCGCTCGAGGATCGCCGGCTCACGCTCGCGCTCACGGTCACCGATCCGCTGGGTCCAGCCCAGGGCAACGCCGACCGCCTGGCCCAGGTCGTCTCCAACTTGCTCGGCAACGCCATCAAGTTCTCGGCCCCGGGCGGCACCATCGCGGTCAACCTGCGCCGCGAGCGGGTGCGGGCCGGCGATCCAGTGGCGCCGCCGCTGCCGCCCAGCGACTCGCGGGCCTGGATCCCCATCGCCAACGGCGACGATCTCGGCGACGTCATCCGCCTCGACGTGCGCGATCACGGCCCCGGCATGAGCGCCGAGCTGCGCGTGCAGCTGTTCGAGAAGTTCACCCAGGGCGCCGGCGCCGCCAAGCACGGCGGCCTCGGCCTCGGCCTCTACCTGTGCCGCGAGATCGTCCGCCAGCACGGCGGCTCGATCTGGGTCGAGAGCGAGCTCGGCAAGGGCGCGCTGTTCGCGGTCCGCCTGCCGGTCGCGCTGTAGCTCGCGACCGCGATCAGGCTTTCATGAGCTCGTCGTAGCGGCGCTGCATCTCGGCCGGCGTGACCTCTTCGAGGGAGTGGCCGATGTTCCACTCGTGCCCGAACGGGTCGCGCACGGTGCCGGAGCGCTCGCCGTAGAAGTGGTCGGCGGCCGGCCGCACCAGCGTGCCGCCCAGCTCGACGGCGCGGGCCAGCAGCGCGTCGCAGTCGTCGACGTGCAGGTGGATCGACATCGAGCTGCCACCGAGCGACTGCGGCCCGACGAGGCCCATCTCGGGGTACTCGTCCGACAGCATCACCGTCGCTGCGCCGAGCAGCAGCTCGGCGTGGCCGACCCGGCCCGGCTCGGTCAGCCGGAACTTCTCGGTCGCACCGAAGGCGGCCTGGTAGTAGGCGATGGCCTGCTCCGCGCCACGGACGCGCAGGTACGGGAACACTTCATGGATCGACATGAGTCGACCTTGCCGGATCAGCGCGCGGGCGTCTTGTAGGTTCTTGACCCGACGATCGGCAGGTGGTGGGCGTCGCGCACCGCGAGCGCGCGATACGCGCCCGGCGCGACCCCGGTGAACGCCTTGAACTCGTGGATGAAGTGGGGCTGATCGCTGTAGCCGGCGTCGAGCGCGAGGTCGATCCACGGCGTGCGCGGCGCGGCGGCGAGCCGGGCCAGGACGTGGCCGAAGCGCTGCACGCGGGCGTAGACCTTCGGCGTGAGCCCGACCGCGTCGCGGAACAGGGCGATGAAGCGGCGGTGGCTGTAGCCGCTGGCGTCGACGACGTTACCGACCGGCGCGCCGATCCGGAGCTGATCGAGCGCGGCGGCGACCGCGGGATGGACGCCGCGCACCGCGGGCAGGCGCGCGCGCAACCCGTGCTCGAGCTCGGCCAGCCGCGCCGCCAGCGTCGGCGCCGCCATCACCCGCGCCCGCACCCGCTCGGCCTCGGCGCCCCACAGCTCGTCGAGGGCGACGTGGCGACCGGCCAGCGCCTCGGCCGACACGCCGAGCAGCAGCGGCGCCGCGCCGGGATGCAGCAGCGCGCCGACGTTGGCGGCCGGCTGGGTCACGTCGCGCACGTAGTACGTCGCGCGCGGGCCACCGACGATCGCGTTGCCGAAGGTCAGGCCGACCGGGTCGTCGACACCGTCGAACATCCGCAGCGGCGCGCCGTCGCCGCGCAGCACCACGTGGACCGCGCCGGTCGGCAGCATGCGCTCGCGCTCGACGCCATCGGGCGCCACCACCGGATCGCTCGCCCACACCAAGCTCACGAAGGGCCGCAGCGACGGATGAGGCGGGCGGGTGACGATCACGCGTGCAGGTTAGCGCAGCGCCGCGCGCGGCAGCCGATCGAGTCGGCGCGCGGCAGCCCTCGCCGCATGAAAGCCGCACATGCCGTGGACGCCTCCGCCCGGCGGCGTCGACGACGAGCACAAGAAGATGCGGGGATGCGGCGTGGTGTACGGATTCCAGCGCGCCACCGGCCGCGTGAACAGCTGGCCGAGATCCGAGACGCCGCCGGTGATGGCGCCGCCGACGTAGTTGGGGTTGTCGGCGGCCAGCGCGGCGGTGTTGGTCACGTGACGTGCCAGAATCAAATCCCGGAACCCCGGCGCGAACCGCTCGAGCTGGGCCTCGACGGCGGCGGTGCGATCCACCGTCGAGCCGGCCGGCACGTGGCAGTAGGCGTAGCCGGTGTGCTGGCCGGCCGGCGCCCGCGACGGGTCGAGCTCGCTCTGCTGCACCACCAGCAGGAACGGCCGCTCGGGGTGCTCGCCTCGCCACACCGCGGCCTCGCCGGCCGCGATCTCCTCGAGGGTGCCGCCGACGTGGACCGTCGACGCGGTCCGGCACCGCGGATCGTGCCACGGGATCGAGCCGGCGAGCGCCCAGTCGAGCTTGAACACGCCCGGCCCGTAGCGGTAGCGGCGCAGCCGACGCAGGTAGCGGGCCGGCAGCACCGGCTCGCAGATGGTCGCGAGCTGATCGGGGCTGGTGTCAAACAGGTACGCGCGAGCCGGCGGCAGGTCGGCGAGCGAACGCACCCGCACGTCGCACTGGATCTCGCCGCCCAGCGAGGCCAGCAAGCTGACCAGCGCCGCCGCGATCGCCTGCGAGCCGCCCGCCGCCACCGGCCAGGCCTCGACGTGGGCCGTGATGAGGAACATGAGCCCCATCGCCCCGGTGAGCGCGCGCTCGAGGGGCAAGATCGAGTGGGCCGCGCAGCCGGCCAGGAGCGCCCGCGCCCGCACGCCGTCGAAGCGCCGGGCCAACCCGACCGCGGAGCGGATCGCGCGCAGCCCGAAGCGCGCCATCAGGATCGGGTGACGCGGGAGGCGCAGCGGCGCCAGCGCGTCGGCGAGCAGCCCGTGGGGATCGCGCAGGAACGGCTCGACCAGCTTGCGGTAGGCGCGGGCGTCGTCGCCCAGCTCGGCCATGGTCGCGGCGAGGTCGCGGCGCAAGATCACCGCCGGCTCGTCGTCGAGCGGATGGGCCACCGAGGCCGGCCCGGCCAGCCAGCGCAGGCCGTGCGCCTCGAGCGGCAGCTCGCGCAGGTACGGCGACAGGATGCCCATCGGATGCGCCGCCGAGCACACGTCGTGGACAAAGCCCGGCAAGGTCAGCGCCGCGCTGCGGGTGCCCCCGCCCGGCTGGTCGCGGGCCTCGAGGACCAGCACCTTGGCGCCGCGCTGGGCCAGCGCGACCGCGGCGGACAGCCCGTTGGGGCCGCTGCCGATCACGACGACGTCGGGCTCGATCACGTCGCCGCCCAGGGCTGGCGCGCGCGCAGCTCGGCCACCACCAGCGCGCCCTCCTCGAGGAGGCCGGTGGCGGCGTCGACGATGCGAAACCCCATCGTGGCCCGACCCAGCGGCTGGGCCTCGACGAAGATGCAGCGCAGCTCGCCCGGCTCGAAGCCGCACTGGGCCTGCACCGCGCGCAGGAGCGGCTCGCGATGGAGGTGGCCGTCGCCGAAATTCCAGCCCAGCACCAGGCCGGCGATGAGCTCGCCATCGACATACTCGTAGTCCTCGAAGCGCTCGACCGCGCGCGGCACCAGCACCGGCAAGGCCCGCCCGTGCAGGTGCATGAGCCGGAACCCCAGCACCTTGCCGAGCAGGCCCACCGCGGTCGGCTGGTCGTAGAAGCGCGCCAGTTGATCGTGGATCCAGGGCGCGCTGGTCGTGAGCTTCGCGAGCTTGCGGTAGCTGTCGCCGCGAAACAGCCACACCCCGTAGGCCCAGTTGCCGGCGTAGTAGCGCATCGCCAACAGGAACGACCACCGGTGCGGCCACAGGTTGCCCGCGAGCGGCCCGCCGATCAGCATCGCGCCGAGGAAGATCGCGAGCGGCACCGAGCCGACCGCGAGCGGGCTCACGCCGGGATGGGCGTAGAACAGCGCGAAGCCGCCGTACCCGACCATCACGTTCCACTCGAGCGGCACGCCCATCGGGAGGTTGCTCGTGATGTATGCGTGGAGCGCGAGCATCATCACCAGCCCGACGGTGAGCGACAGTCCGCCCGGCGCCAGCGCGAGCACGATCGGCACCGCCAGCTCGAGCCCGGTGCCGACGTGGCCGACCCAGGTCGCGAGCCGCGACGGCCGCAGATCGTCGGGATAGCTGCGGTACATGCGACGGCGCAGCCAGGCCCACGGTGTCAACGGCCCGTTGCTGGTCATCACGCACACCACCGAGGCGAAGTGGTAGTTGAGCTTCGAGAAGCCGGCCCAGAACCACAGCGCGAGCTGCACCGACTTGGCGCCGGCGATCCAATCGCCCGCGACCGCGAAGCACACGAGCGTGGTCCAGTAGTGCTCGCTGCGGAACGCCAGGAAGGTCGTGCGATCGAGGAGCCCGAGCACCGGGACCGCGACCGCGAGCCCGACGATGAGCCGGTGCGCGGGCACCGCCGAGGCCAGCGCGACCACCAGCCCGACGACGATCGCGGCGTAGAGCGCGACGTCGAGCCAGGTCCGCTGGAGGCCGAGCGCGGGATGCACCGCGAGCTTGGTGGTGCCGGGCCGCAAGAAATACAGACAGCCGCCGATCGGCGGGAAGTAGCGCCCGGTGAGCGGGCCGCTGCCGCAGCCCAGGCCGAGCCCCTCGAAGAGCATGCTCCACAGGATCGCCTTCTCGAACGCGATGGGATGCAGCCACCAGTCGCCGATGGTGGCGAGCCCGCCCAGGCCGGGCGTACAGCTGCACCACGCGATCCAGGCCCCGACGTAGAACGCGATCTTGATCGCGTA
>Ga0209181_10000793_pt1 | contig 58216 bp, 55 predicted proteins | sample MAT05_FD_187208 | JGI IMG/M metagenome (GOLD analysis project Ga0209181, IMG submission 187208) | Freshwater microbial communities from Lake Fryxell liftoff mats and glacier meltwater in Antarctica - MAT-05 (SPAdes) (version 2) | ecosystem: Environmental > Aquatic > Freshwater > Ice > Liftoff...
GCCCGGAAGGGCGAAGCATTGGGGCGATAATCTTGGTGCTTATTTCAAATCTTTGACCCAATGCTTAGCCCCTACCTAATCTTGAACTTTTTTATAGCTGACGCTCAATCCAGGCTCTCATCTTGCCTGGATTCAGAAGACCGTAGGGATCGACTAACTCCTTAAATCGCAACTGCGGCAGATTCACGGTTTTCATCCCGCCGTCTTCCAAGATGTGGGTGTGGGGATTGAAGATGAACGCTCCCCGGTCTTCGTGATAGCCGATGATTTCATTTAATCGAGCTTCAGTGGTGTAACGCACCAGTTGGAGAGCAGCAGCCCTAGCCACACCGCCTACCCGCAAAAACTCTAGGTGCATCAGCAGTTCATCGCCAAAGTGCTGACAGAGATGCTCTAGGAGTTGAAAGTTATCGTTGGGTAAAAGGGTTTGCAAATAGGTGAGGGAGGAGTCAGCACTGCGGGCATGGAGGGTTGTGTGATTCCAGGTATATTCCCCCAAAGCTATGCCCTTACTCGCTTCTAGGGCGGTTTTTTGGTAGGTCGTTGTGCCTCCAAATTCGCGAATGAGGTCGGCTAGGGGTTCCAGGCAGGATTCCGCGACCATGAGGAGCGCACAGGCGTGCCCATCGGGAATGTGGCTGCGGAGGGCGGTGAAGTAGGGGACGATCGCCGACTCATGTACACTGATCATTTTTTTGATGATCCCGTCTGCCTCTCCCAGAGCTTGCCCAAATCGGGCGGCTGACAAGACGTTGGGGAATGTCACAATTAGCTCTGCCCACGGGTAAGCAGGGCCGAGGGGAATTTCGAGTTCGGTAATAATGCCATTGGTGCCATAGGCGTGGTTCACCTGCTGCACTGCGTCTCCCCGTAGCTCAATCACACGGGGTGGGTCTTCCATGGTTACCACACGCACGGCATGGAGGTTGCCCCGATCGCGCAGTTGCCCATAGGTGATCGAGCCGATGCCCCCACTCCCGCCCCCGATGAAGCCGCCGATCGTTGCAGTGCGATAGGTGGAGGGAGCCATACGGATCTCCCAACCGATTTCTCGTGTCTGCTTGTCCAACGCCGCCAGTTTTACCCCTGGTTCCACGCAGGCAAGCCCCGGCTTGAGCCATTTCACAGCTTGCATTCGTGTCATGTCTAAAATCACCCCGCCCTGCAACGGGACACACTGCCCATAGTTACCTGTGCCTGCCCCCCGCACGGTGAGCGGCACCCGAAACTTGACGCAAGCCGCCGCGATTCGCAGAACTTCTGTTTCATCGATCGGACGGACGACGAGTTCCCCTACTTTGTCCGCTAGCAAGGGTTGCAGCACGGGACTGAAGGTGTAGTAATCCTGGGAAAGCTTGGCAATTTGTGTCGGTTCAGTGATGAGTTCTAAGCCATTTAACTCAGCAAGGAAGAGTGACCAGTCTGGGGAATTTGCGGTAGTAAATTTTGTCTGGGTGAAGGGCATGGATGCTGAAAAATAAATGAAGGGTAAAGGGTGAAGGGTAAAGGGTATCTATCTTTCCGCCGCAGCCTGCGATTATCCATTGGTTTGAGTTAGTTGGGTTGACACTTGCCAGCCCGGATGAGTCCGACTCGCCTGCCGATCGCCTCATTCAACGACGCAAATGGCCCCCAGCGATCCGATCGCGTCGCATCGTCCGACTCATCGCCCAGTTGAGCGCCGGGAATAATTTCGCAATGTCCATCCGCTTGCTTGACGATGTACCAGCTTTCAGAATCAGTCATCATGATTTAGCTACTGAATAAAGAGTTTGACGCTCTTAATGCTTGTTTGTAAACAATTTCTGCGATCGTGAATCAAATAAAATCTCATTGCTTAGTGCCGGGCTGAGTGCGGCACTAAGCAATGAGAACCCTGGTTTTACAGGTTATGATTCACGGCGCTAAGCACACCTGAAAGCTGGCTATCGCGTCACATAAGATAACCCAACTAGGACTGCTAGCAATCCCAGAGCCGTCAACGTGAAATGATATAAGGACAGCCCCCGTTTACGTACCATATTTCGCATGGCTAGCTTAACGTAGCTGGGGGCTGGCGTTAATGGCGTTGTATCGATCGCCGCAGCAGCGGATTCTAGAGGAACCGATTCAGGCTCAGTCGAGGTGGGGCGATCGATCGCCGATGTCGCTGCATCCTCTGGCAGTTGAGAACCCAAGTCGCTGGAATCTATAGCAGTTGACATAATAGGCAGCGTAAAGATTTGTTCTACCAATTTAACAGTTCACCTCCGCCAGCAGGCTTGAAAGGGCGATCGAATCAAGGGAATTGCAACCGCCGTTTCTGGAAAAGCATGTTTTCCCAGAGCAGATGACATGGCTCCAGTGAACAACCCGCTAACCTAAAACATCGATTCTGTAAAGCCAATCCGCCTTTAGATTTGATAGTCTAGCTTCAATAGGCTCCTACTCAAATGAGGTCAAGAATAAGTAACTATATTTATTCCTCACCATTTACCCCTGTTGCATCTCCACCTTTACTAGTCTGAGGAAACAAAAGCGTGAATATTCAAATTGGGCGTGGCAAAACAGCCCGCAGAGCGTATGGAATTGATGAAATTGCGCTGGCTCCCGGAACTAGAACCCTCGATCCCAAGCTAGCAGATACGCGCTGGCACATCGGTGGCATCGAGCGAGAGATTCCCATCATTGCCAGCGCCATGGATGGAGTTGTAGATGTTCGCATGGCTGTCCTCTTGTCTCAGCAAGGTGCATTGGGAGTTTTGAACCTAGAAGGCGTTCAAACCCGATATGCCGATCCCGATCCGATCCTCGATCGCATTACTCAGGTGGGCACCACTGAATTTGTGCCCCTCATGCAAGAACTCTACGCCGAACCCATCAAGCCAGAGTTGATCCAGCAGCGCATTCAAGAAATCAAACAGCAGGGCGGCATCTGTGCCGTCAGTGGCACCCCAGCAGCGGCAATGCGTTTTGGGTCAGTGGTGGCTGAGGCGGGAGCAGACTTGTTTTTTGTGCAGGCAACAGTGGTCTCCACTGCCCACCTCTCCCCAGAATCAATCACTCCCCTCGACCTAGCTCAGTTTTGCCAAGAGATGCCCATCCCAGTGATCCTGGGTAATTGTGTCACCTACGAGGTTGCTTTGAATTTGATGAAGGCCGGAGCCGCAGGAATTCTGGTGGGAATTGGGCCAGGAGCAGCTTGCACTTCCCGGGGCGTGTTGGGAGTTGGGGTGCCCCAGGCAACAGCGATCGCCGATTGTGCTGCTGCCCGTGATGAACACTACCAGGAAACAGGTAACTATGTCCCCATCATTGCCGATGGCGGTCTCGTAACCGGGGGCGATGTTTGCAAATGTATTGCCTGCGGTGCCGATGGCGTGATGATCGGGTCTCCCTTTGCCAGAGCGAAAGAAGCTCCCGGACGCGGCTACCACTGGGGGATGGCAACTCCTAGCCCCATCCTTCCTAGAGGCACCCGCATTCAAGTTGGCACAACTGGCACCTTGGAGCAAATTCTGCGTGGCCCAGCCCAACTGGATGACGGCACCCATAATCTCTTAGGAGCGCTGCAAACTAGCATGGGCACCTTGGGAGCCAAAAACATCAAAGAAATGCAGCAGGTAGAGGTCATTATTGCTCCCTCTCTCTTGACAGAAGGAAAGGTCTATCAGAAAGCTCAGCAATTGGGGATGGGCAAGTAACGATCGTCTCACTGGCAGTTCACCTTACTACTGCAAGCTGGCAGTAGTAAGGGACTTGCGTGAAAATAAAGTACCAATAAACCGAGTTTCGACTGCGCTCAACTCTCGACGGTTGAGGGTTGAGCGCACTTGTGCTGAGCGCAGTCGAAGTAGTCGAAACCCGTCTGAGTAGGACACTATTAACCCGCAGATCCCTAAGTGAGCAGCACTCAAAACTCAAAACTCAAAACAATCCCTCTAGAGGGTCAGAAACTTCTGCCAAGCTGCACTACCCCCTTGACAAGCAAGCAAATTCTTAAAATTTTCCAAGTCTTTACAGGAAAGCCTGGAAAAAGTAAAGCTGTCACTTAGAATAGAGGAAGCGGAGACGCAAGTTTCCGTTCACTCCTCACACCACACTCCGCCCAAACATAGTTTGGGCGGTTCCTACTTTAAAGGCTCCTTTCAAGACCTTGTCATTACCAACATTTTTCTAACAAGTGAGCAGCGGCATCAAGCCCCCAGCATAAGTCTTGTAAACGTAACCAGCCTCGCCAGAGCGTCTGCCACCCCGGTTGTCCATCCGACTTGCGACCGATAAAGCCTCCCAATCGCGCCACCGCTTGCCAAAACTGAGCCAAGTTTATATGAGTAGAGAATAGTTTAAGACGAGCGACTAACACTCGAAGCATCGAAAGGGGGACAACCTGGGTCGCTGGGGTGTCAGGCGAACAGCGACTGAGCGTGCGTAACTGCAACAAGCGCACCGCCGTAATCGCCAGAAATCCCAGCAATCGGGTTAAGCCCGATGCGCTTTCCAGTTGTCTCTGTTCAGCCCGACAGCCAGTTTTGAGACATCTATGATACTCCTCAATCAGCCAGCGACAGGCATACCAGTCCACTTGCACCAGCGCGGGATAAATGTCTGGGTCTAAGGTCGTTAATAAAATCCACTCCAGTCTTCCCTCTGTGGCTTCCCAACAGCGAATACACCACGCCTCTAAAGGCGGCTGCTGAGGGGGTGCATCCCAGTTTTGTAACCGCCCGATCCACCCTCACCCTAAATCCCTCTCCCTAGGGAGAGGGACTTTGAATTCCGGCTCCCTTCTCCCTAGGGAGAAGGGTTGGGGATGTAGCTTGCTTCCCGAAGGGTAGGCGGCTCGGAGATCTGCAAAAGTGAGATGCACCCCTGCTGAGGTTTAGAACTATGTTTAGGCGGGTGAATCGTCACAGGTGCCCAGGCGAGGTGTAACGTTACCGTTCGCTCAGCTTCGCCCTTGCGTCCTCGGAGTAACAAGGATTTCTGCCCTTGAGCAGCCAGACTCCGTGCATAGGTCTTCAGGTAACTCCACTCTTGCTCTGCGGTGGTGATGACTCGGTTCTGGCTCACTCGCACGAGGCTGTGCCACTGGTTCTGAGAACAGCGCTTGAAGTAAGAAAATACGTCGCTCTCTCGGTCTCCGACACTCACCCAGACTCGCTCAGACGGCTGGGGAGCCACCCCAATCATTTCCACTAGCTCTGCCCATTTGTCTCCTTCGCTGGTCTTGGCTTTGCCGTTCGTTCCGCTCTCTGAACCACCAGCGAACTCACTCCGGCTCCACACTCGCTGTCCGGCTAGTCCTAAGATTTCGGGATTGCCGGGGGTGGAATGACGGCGAGGCAGCTATGCATCAGCAAGCCTTGGGTGCTGCCGTTGCCAATCACTTCTAGCCCTTGAGTTCGTTTGTGCTGACTGTAGTCTAGTTCGGTTGTGTCTTGGATGAATAGCACTACTCCCCTCTCTGGCTGCCTCGCCTGCGCTCGTGTCGCTTGCCAATGTGGTTCGCTTAGTCGCTCATGGCTCACGTCGCTCTCTCCGAAGAGTCGATAGGCTACTCTTAGCTCGTTCCATCCTCCCATCTGTTTCGGTAAGCTCTCACTCGGATTCGCTGCTATCGCGGCTCCAATCGCAACGGCTCGTTCGTTACGGCGGCTGTCTCCTAATTCCACCGCCCCCATTGCGCCTTCGCCCATTGCTCAGGCACTATTAGGTTTTCTAGGTTCATGATTTAACCCTACCTCGTTTACTTTTATCTTAGGAGATGTTGGTAATGACAAGCAGAATTGGGGGGTTGGGGGCGAGTGCAAAACTACACGCTAATTTACAAACACTTTCTAAGAAGCAGCTTTCTACCCTACCTACCTGAATCAAGAGGCCCGTTTATGTCCGATCGCCCTACTCCTATGTCTGAAGGATTCACCGCTTGTGTGCAAGCTTTGGGGCTGGCCCAAATTCAGCGCCACATCTTTATCTGTGCAGACCAAACTGTGCCCAAGTGCTGTGACAAAGCGGCGAGCTTAGTGGCGTGGGATTACCTGAAGAAACGTTTAAAGGAATTGTGTTTGGATGTGCCAATTGTGGAAACCCCCGCGATTGATCCAATCATGATGGAGAGCGATCGGGCGGCTCCAAATCCCTTACCCTTAATTTTTCGGACAAAGGCGAATTGCTTACGAGTTTGCCAACAGGGGCCAATTATGGTGGTTTACCCTGATGGCGTGTGGTATCACAGCGTTACTCCTGAAGTTGTAGAGCGGGTAATTCAAGAACATCTATTGAGCAACCAAGTTGTCGAAGATTATGTATTTCTGACCCATCCTTTACCGCAATTAAGGTCTGATGAGCAATTGTTAGGTAAAATTCAGCTAAGTTAGCTAAGCAATTGATGAAGAATATTTGCGGAATAAGTTAATGTTGCGTTCAAAGGGATTTGATCAGTAGAATCAACATGAAGTGGTCTGATCAATACTTACGTCTTTCAGTAAGTCTACTGAATCAATTGGATGTAGAGAAGATCGGATATCAACAACCTTGTCAGAAACCACCCGATCGGCGAAGTCCCCCTCAGCTCCTTACCCCTAATTCTGGAGATTCTGAGGTTCAAGTCCCTCATGATTAGGGAATTTGGGAAGCTGAGGGGTAGTTTTCCAGCCAGAAATCTCCTAAGCATTGAGTAGACAATAAACTTTTAATTAACGATTCAGACACTATCAGTAACCCAGCATGAAGGAAACAAGTTTAGGCGATCACAAACGGCTGCTGCTGATTGACGATGACCCCAATTTAATTCTATTAGTCAAGGACTATTTGGAATTTCGGGGATACGAGGTAGTCACTGCCGAAAATGGTCGGGAAGCCTTAGAAGTTTTAGAGAAAGATATTCCTGACATGATTATTTGCGATGTGATGATGCCAGAGATGGATGGTTATTCTCTGGTAAAGCATGTCCGAGAAGATCCGCGAACTAACTGGGTGCCTGTCTTATTTCTATCTGCGAAAGGGCAAAGCCAGGATCGGGTTAAGGGTTTGAGTACAGGAGCCGATGTTTACATGGTCAAGCCCTTTGAGCCAGAAGAGTTGGTGGCTCAAGTGGAGTCTTCCCTAAAACAAGCCTCTCGCCTGATTCAGCATCAAACTAAAGGGACAGAAGGGGGGCCAAAAATCCAGGTGCCCTTTGATGTCGAACTTACGCCTACGGAACAGCGGGTGGTGCAATATGTGGCGCGGGGGATGGCAAATCGGGAAATTGCTGAGGAACTGAATGTTAGCCAACGCACGATCGAAAGCCATGTGAGCAATATGTTGGGCAAGACGGGATTACACAATCGCACTGAGCTTGCTCGGTGGGCGATCGAAAATAGCATGGCGTGAATAAGGGACTTGCAGATGAGTAATGTACCCGCGTATAAACCTTGCACGGGCGAAGCATTCGAGCGAAAGTCTTTGTAACTCAATCAGAACCTTTTACCGAATGCTTCGCCCCTATGCAGACTTCGGAATGATTTATTAGTTGGAAGTCTCTAAGGATCGTGGATTAAATAACCTGCGTAGGTTATTTAATTTTGATTCCTTGGCTTGTCTGCAACCTGCAATAAGGGTTGGGAGAGAACACTTTGCCATTCTGCTTGTAAGAGGGGTTGGGTCACGAGTTCGGCTCCAAAATGTTGGCTGGCGGCCGCAGTTAAGGCAACGATCGCTTGCTCATGTAATTCATCTCCTTGCAAATTAGATGACAATTTAGGGAGAGGGAGGGATTCCCCAAAAACTTGCCTGAGCAAATCGGGATCAGGCTCTAGGCGCATTGAACCATGCTGGAGCAGGGCATCTCCCCGACGGAGTTGGGCGCTGCCAATGAATTTAACGCCATTGGATAGCACTAAATCGGCTAAGGTCGCTGTCCCAAAGCAGTTGGGATTGTGGCTATAGTTTGAGCCAGAGTGACCATAGGAGAGGTCAAGTCCCAACGATCGCCAGCCCTGGATCAGGAATTCACAAACCCTCTGGTAGACTTCGCTTCGACTCCCTAGCAGTCCTGAGGTGATCACGGCATAGGTTAAATCGCCTTGATGTAAAACCGCTCGTCCCCCAGTGGGACGGCGCACTAAATCCACAGGATCTCCGTTCCATCTCAAGTGCTGCCAGGATTCTGGCCAGCGGTGTTGATGATAACCCAGGGAGATCGCAGGGGGGTTCCAGGTGTAGAAGCGCAAAACCGCAGGGTGTTTACCAAGACGGTGCTGCTCTAGCAGCCAATGGTCGAGGGACATCTGCACCTGACCACTGGCTGCTAGGGGCGGAATGAATCGCCAGACCTGTGTGGAGGATGGGGAAATCGGGGATGGGCTAGAGGGCAAACTCACCCTGGAGCGATTCATCATTATCGTTGGCGATCGAGGCCACAACAGTCAGATTTCGAGAAATTTCCCCTGGAGAAAGTTCCGCAACCGTACGAGTCGAAATGACGACCACCTGCTCACCAAAAATGGCGAAGTGGGCCTCAAAGGTACTAGACCAATTCATTTCCAAGAGCTTACGTAGCAGTTGCGGCTCGTTCTTCACCGGAAACTTGAGGACGGAGGACCACACTGTAAACGTATCCTCGTCAGTCAAACCCGTTAGTTGGACGAATACTTCAACGCTGCCATACTTGAACTTCCATAGATGGCTACCGTCATTGCTGCTCACCATGGCGGAGTTTTCTTGATCCAAGCTAGAGATGACTGTTTCAATCACCTCTACGGAATTAGCAGGTTGAACGTGCTCTATCAATTCGTAGGTTGTCTCGCTGGTGGTTAAGCTTGGTGTAGACATAGTTTCAGGCTCAGGTGGACAGAGACTCATAAATTATCTCCAGCAGTTTTCAGTTATCGAGCGTTACTGGGTTGGGGGTAGTCATCTCGCAGATGTGAGATGATCTCACGTTTCGGCTGGACTAAGAACTTTTCCTAGAATACAGATAGACTATACCAACGATCGTAGACAAAGTATCTGGTTTCCGCAGACTTTACCTTCGCATTTGCTAATCCATCGGTAGGTGGAAATAGCCTTAGGAGATTTCTGAAAAAATTTTACCCCTGCACGGGCGAAGCATTCGGGCAATTTCTATCTGATCAATTCACAGGTTTATCTGCCTAATGCTTCGCCCCTACGTTCCTTGGTATAGTCTTTCCTGAAAATAGCCCTAATTCAATCGTTTCTGAAGGGAATTCTTCAGGAATCTAAGCAGATTTTCTGGCTGTCTTGGCTTGAGATGGCTGCATTCCGTTCAAAAAGAGGGGAATCAGTCGTTCCACAAAGGCTTGGGGATCACGCTTCCAAGCTCGTTGAATGACATCGATCCGAGTTTGTTGCAAGTCGGGAGCAAGGAAAGTCTGGGGTAGGCGCTCCATCAGGTATTGCGGGCGTTGCCAGAGGGGTAGCGTTTCTGCAACTTCCAGAAGGTTGCTCACGCGGCGCAGTTCGGCTCCTAAGGTGATGTCCATGCCCGATTCAAAGGCAGCTTGTTCGATCGCCCCATACTTCCGCTTGGCTTGATTAACCTTGGCGGCGTGTTCTGGACTTTTGTCAGCAATTTGCGCTAACCAGCGGTTGCCCCAGCGGACATGACCTGCTTCTTCAGGGAAAATACGCTCGATCGTTTCCCGAATTTTAATATTTTCGTCAGTTTGGCTGCCATGCTTGAGCGCATAGATGTGGGCTGAGAAGTATTCACAGCCGCGCTTTTCAGTCACGTTAATGGCAGCTAAGGACGCGATCACAAAGTCATCTGATGAAGTCTGGGCATCTTGATCTAAGAGGCGCTCAAATTCATCAATGTAAGAGGAGCCGGGAGGAGTTCCAATATCTGCGCCAAGATCGACGAGCAAGTCGGTCAACCACACCGCATGACGGGCTTCATCGGAAATGTGCCGTGATAGATCACGCACTAGCTCTATCGGCTTACCGTCTAATCTTTCTACTAAATCGGTGAGGTCTTTGCAACTGCGCTGTTCGCTGTAACGATAGCGGTTGAGCGTAAGCAGGTGAATTTCCCGATCACGGATCACTTGGCTCAGAATCTCACGAGCACCAAAGGTATTATTTAGTTTCCGGGGGTAGGCAACAGTCATAATATTTTGTTTTGTAAAGCTTCCCCCTCATGGTAACTCAGTTTTAAGGTGACAGCAGATGTCTTCAACACCTTACCTTGCGGGTATTTCTATCTATCCCATTAAGTCTTTGGATGGGGTGACAGTGACCCGATCGACGGTGTTGCTAGGGGGAGCCTTGCAGCACGATCGGGAGTTTGCGCTGTTTGATGAGAAAGGATTCGTCAATGGCAAGCGTTATGCCAAAATTCACCCCTTGCGATCGCGCTTCGACCGGAACTCAGGAATTCTCTCCTTGCAAATTCAGGGTGGTGACTCCCAGATTTTTCACATAGACAAGGAGCGATCGGCGTTGGAAGCGTGGTTGAGCGCTTACTTTGGGTTTCCCGTTCACTTGAAGCAGAACGAGGCAGGAGGATTTCCCGATGATACGAATGCTCTGGGGCCGACCATTGTCAGCACTGGCACCTTGGAGACGATCGCCTCCTGGTTTCCAGAACTGACTGTAGAAGAGGTGCGGAGCCGATTTAGAGCCAACCTGGAAATTGCTGGAGTGCCACCCTTTTGGGAAGACCAGTTATTTGCAGCAGAGGCGGATCAGACCGTATCATTTCGGGTTGGGGAGGTGCAGTTTGAGGGCATTAATCCTTGCCAACGGTGTGTTGTGGTGACGCGAGATCCGCAGACAGGAGAAGTGCTGTCGCAGTTTCAACGGCAGTTTGTGACGCAACGGCAAGCAACATTGCCGAGTTGGACGGCCCGATCGCGCTTCAACCATTTTTTTCGGCTAGCTGTGAATACCAGTGCGCCAAGTTCAGAGGTGGGAAAGGTGGTGCAAGTGGGAGATGCGATCGAGTTGATGTCTAGTTAGACCATCTGTGAACAGAGTTAAACTTTAGGTTGATATCGCCCAATCAGAATTAAAATAGAACTGGGACGAAACTATTTATTGCATCTGCGCCGTCTATCCTGGTTTAAAGTGCGAATTGGGGTGCGATCGGGGTTTAAAGCGGCTTTGAGTTGTCAGCGTTGGTCTTGCAACTCCGTTATTGGGATGAGTGGTTAACGCGGGGTGCAGCGTACAATAAGCTTCTACGGTCGATTTTTCGCGATCGAATTGACCGTTTATCTTGGATGCATTGGTTCACGCTCTCTCACGCCTGTATTCCATACGTCTATAAATTGGTTACCCCTAATAGTCCGCAAATCATCCAAACATCGCACATTAAATAATGTGAATTAACAAGCACATCATGGTTCCTCACAGCCTTAGCCTTCCGCCACAATTATTTGCGAAGGTTTTTCCGTTTCATCTGGTATTTAACCGGGCTGGAGAGGTGATGCAGACGGGAGAGGTGCTTCAGCGTGTCAATCCTGATCTATCGATCGGGGCGCAAATTCAAGATCATTTTCGTATTACTAGCCCCAACATTGCCTTTGATTTTGATACGATTCGGCGGCGGGCCAACTCATTATTTCTGCTGGAGTCCTTGCACACAGCTATGCAGTTGAAGGGGCAAATGATTTTTGTCGATGCCCAGGACATGATTTTTTTTCTATGTTCTCCGTGGGTTACGGATATCACAGCACTCCAGCCCCTGGGATTGAACTTGAGAGATTTCCCGACTCACGATCGCGTCGTGGATTTTCTCTTTACCCTGGAAGTGCAAAATACAGCGCTCTCCGAGACCCAAAAGCTGGCGCGAGAACTGACCACCCAGCGAGAAGAACTACGACGGGCCCTACAAGTTAAAGAGGAATTAGCGGAAACTGCCAAGGCGCAAGCTCATCAACTAGAGCAGACGTTGCAGGAACTACAACAGACCCAAACTCAGTTGATTCAAACTGAGAAAATGTCTAGCCTGGGGCAGTTGGTGGCGGGGGTGGCCCACGAGATTAACAATCCAGTTAATTTCATCTATGGCAACTTAACCTTCACCGGTGAATACATTCGAGATTTGTTAACTCTGGTTAACTTATATCGCCAACAATACCCTGAGCCATCCCCCGAAATTCAACAGCTTAGTAAGGAGATTGATGTTAATTTTTTAACCGAAGACTTACCGAATATGCTGTCGTCTATGCAATTAGGAGCCGAGCGGATTCGGCAGATTGTGCTATCTCTAAGGAATTTCTCTCGGTTGGATGAATCAGAGATGAAGCCTGTGGACATCCATGAGGGGCTGGAGAGTAGCCTACTAATTCTACAAAATCGCTTGAAGGAAAAGGGAAGTGGCCATGGGGCGATCGAAGTGGTCAAGGACTACGGCGATCTCCCCCGTATTGAGTGCTACGCAGGGCAACTGAATCAGGTGTTTATGAACATTCTGACCAATGCGATCGATCAACTTGAAGCCTACAATGCCCAACGATCGCCCGAAGAGATTTGGAAGCATCCCAGTCGCGTGACGATTCGGACAAAGGTCAGCCGACCGGATTATGTGACGATTCTGATTGCCGACAATGGCCCAGGCATTCCCCAAGCTTTACAAGCGCGGCTGTTTGATCCATTTTTCACGACTAAATCTGTGGGGCAAGGAACAGGTTTGGGGCTATCCATTAGCTACCAAATTGTGGCAGAGAAGCACGGTGGTTCACTTTGGTGTGTCTCGGAGCCAGGCAAAGGCGCTGAATTTTGGATTGAAATTCCCGTCCAGCAAGCAGGTAGACGATCGCCCCCTACAGGTTTAGCCCAAGACATTCACTTATTGCCTCCAGAAGCTCTGCCCTCTGATGTTTACTAAAATACTTCGGACAGTTCTTGTGGAGGTGCTGGAAACCCTATTGCACAGCCAGTATAGACCCTCACCGTTCGGCTGAGCGCTCACGTCGAAGCCTAAATCCCTCGCCCAAGAGGGGAGAGGGACTTCAATCCGGCTCCCCTACTAAATCTCGGACTTTTTCTAGAGAAGACTAAGGCTGTCGAAAAATGCCAAAAACGGTGGTGAAACCGTGTAAAAATGTGCTGTCCCCCACGGGGCCAATCTCACCATTACAAAAGAACCCACCGATCGGCACTTGGTTGACATAACGGCTAAATAAGTGCGAGTCGAAATCTGGCTCTCCATATAGCCCTTCGCCGCGCCCCAAGCAGGCAAACATAAATGCCCCCGCTGCCGAGGTTTCCCGTTCCTGGGCTTGGTAGCGCTGCAACAACATATCTAAGTCTTCCGCTGAGGCTTGGGCATCGCGGAGATGAAACTGGATGCGCTGTCCGGGTCGAATCCGATCGCCCACAGCAATCGCCCCATTGCGGGGATCAACGCCCAATAGCACCCGAATCAAAAAGTCTCCTTGCTCTAAGTTCTGTTTAAAGGAATTCCGCGCTACTCCTACGAATAAGGAGTTTTGGGCGAGGGCACGATCGGACTCACTCAGCGTGGGCAGCAGGTTCTGCAACGCTTCCAGAGGGGTGAGGGGTTTGGCCTTGGGATTGTCCTCATGTTCCTCTAGACTCAGCAGAATATTTCGTTCGCTTTCCATAACTTGAAACAGTTGTCCGATCGGGCGGCACCCCTGGGCGACGATCGCCTCAACGACAATATTGCCGCTTAAGGCAACGCCTACGGTTCCCTCTCGGTAAAGCTGGTAATCACAAAATAGTCCATTGCTATTCGATGCAGCCCCAGTGCTGGCCAACCCTCCTACCTTAATAGACTCTGGATAGGCAAAATCTAAGCCTTGCAGTAAGTCATTGATGTTAGACGAAAAGGGGTCAGACAGCAGAATGAACTGGGGATGCTCCGCCGCAGATACGCCAATCAAGTCCATCCACGTATCGGGTGAACTGTCTAGATCGGGGAGAGTATCGATGGGAATATGAAAGGTTTTGACCTCGACCCCTGGCAAATGGGCCAAGGTGAGACTGAGGGCGGGCTTTCCTTCCACTTCCTGGGCTAGCCCCGATCGCGCCATGCCGATCGTTCCCCCGCCACCACAGCCAATCAACATTGGCACATCCAGGTGTTCTTTCAGCAACGGCATTAAGCGCGGAAACTCGCTGGCAAAGGTAGACGAGATAAACACGATCGCCAAATCTGCCTTAAGTGACAGTAGTTTTTGGGCTTGCTCTGTCACTTCGGCAACGGCTGCCTCCAAGGAGGGGCGAGTGGAGAGAGCATTGACCCACTTCATCTGATCGATCGTTGATTTGACTGTATCCGCTTCCACCTAAACCTCCTCTGGGAACGTGCCTGCAACGGTCTTGCAAAAGTGTCGTAAATAGATGAATCACCTCAAGCTAAGGTTTTCACACAAACACCTTCCCAGAGAACGCTGTTGAAGTACCTAAACCTTGCTTAATTCTAGAAAAATTTTACGATGTATGCTGAAATACTGTGTTGCCGCGCCCCTGAGTCAAATGAGGCAAGGAAATTCAAGTTATTTGAGAATAACCCATCCGGCATTGGGACACTTAAGCAAAGACCGTTATGGATGGCGATCGAGAACATTGAGCATCATGAGCAGCGATCGATGCAAACCCAGATAGATAACATTCCTGCTCTATAAACATTAACCAGTTTCAACAGTTGAAGCGGTAGAAGCGTCAGGTTACCTCATCTCCGCCATAATTCCACCCAAGCTATACCCCAGATCTATTTTCCCGCAGGAAAACGAACAAAACTTAGTAGATTTGCCCTCACTCAAATTTTGCCCAAAGTGCTGTAGTTGATCTGGTCATAACAGCAGCCAACTATTGGCTGGATAGGGAGCCAGCGCTGGCTTGCTGACTATACATTGCCCGCAACACCACGGCGGGATCGACCCATTTACCCGAATATTTCAGTCCCCAGTGCAAATGAGGCCCGGTAGTCCGCCCTGTCATGCCGACGCGCCCAATTCTAGCCCCCGCAGGAATCCGTTGACCTTCCGTAATTTGGATGCCACCCGTGCGATCGACCAACGTGCGATTCCCGTTAATCGACTCCACGCGTCCTCCCATGTGGCAATAGACGTGCGTCCACTGCCCCGATTGCATAATCACTGAGGTGCCACAGTTTGTACCATCCGATACTTCCAGCACCGAGCCAGACCACCAATTGCGGACATAGCTGCCTTCAGGAGCGGCCATATCTAAGCCGTGGTGAAATTCTTGACCAGGATTCCCATCGGGAGACCCCCGATAGCCAAAGGGAGATGTGTAGGCTTGAAAGTTCTCCACTGGGAAAGAAGCTCCCTGCCAAGCTCCACGCGTTGCGACTTGACGGGTTGTGACTTCTAATGCGCTGGTATTTGTGTAAATTCCTAGCCCCAGAACCAATAGAAAGCTCAACCCTGCCAGCAAAAGTGTTTGGCTCCAGAGAGAAAAATTTTTTCTAACCAGTGATAATATAGACACGCAATTTCTACTCCTCTAAATCACTTAGCTAAATCAATAAGCTTGTTATCAGTGCCAGCGATCGAAAATCAGTGCAGACTCTATGTGATGCTTTGAGGCTACTTTCTGGCTCCGATCGGATTAATCCGTAAAGCGTCATCCGCAAACATGTTACTCCAGGTTAGGGTCTTGTCAAGCTCAGTGTTGATCTAAGCCGTATCGCTGGAACCTAAATATTCAGGCGAGTCGCGATCAAGAAAACAGGAGACCCGTAACATTTAGATCAATAGACACTCTCTATAATGGATGATCTGGGTTAAAACTCGTCATGGTTTTGTTTAAACCACTCTATTACAGCGCTATAAATCGGGAGTCTATCATCTGTGGTCGCACACGTATCCGGCAGTTCCTACGAAGCTCAAACGCAGACGATCGCCAAGCAGCTTTTGTCAGACACTAGAGAAAATCGTTCCTTCCTGTCCCAAATGCGCGACCAAATGCGTTGGGACGACAAGCTTTTGGGCTGGGCGATGGCGAATCCGGGCTTGCGGGTTCAACTCTTTCGCTTCATCGACTGTCTGCCAGCGCTGCGTAGTAAGGCAGAGATTGCCCGTCACCTGCAAGAATACTTGGGAGATGCATCGGTGGAATTGCCGGGAGCGCTGAAGGGGTTGCTAGGCTTTGCCAATCCTGATTCCCTGCCTGGACAAGTGGCCGCAACCACGGTTTCGACAGCAGTGGAAACTCTGGCGCACAAATATATTTCCGGTGAGACCACGCCCCAAGTGATCAAGACGATCGAACGCCTACGCAAGGAAAAAATGGGCTTCACGATCGACCTCCTAGGGGAAGCCGTGATCACCGAAGCCGAGGCACAATCCTACTTTGACCGATATTCCGACTTGATTACGCAACTCACTCAAGCGGCGAAGCAGTGGTCTACCGTAGGGCAAATTGACCAAGCCGATGGGGAGTTGTTGCCCAAGGTGCAGGTTTCTGTGAAGCTGACGGCGTTTTACTCCCAGTTTGACCCGATGGATGTGCAGGGGAGTCAAGACAGGGTGAGCGATCGGATTCGCCTACTTTTGCGCCATGCCAAAACCGCTGGGGCGGCGGTGCATTTCGACATGGAGCAGTATGAGTACAAAAATTTGACCTTGGCAATTTTGCAGCAAATCTTGATGGAGGAGGAGTTCCGCGATCGAACGGACATTGGTGTCACACTCCAAGCCTATCTACGGGATGCAGAATCGGATTTGCAAGGTTTGGTGGCGTGGGCTAAGCAGCGCAGTTGTCCCATCACTGTCCGGCTGGTGAAAGGAGCCTATTGGGATCAGGAAACCATTAAAGCCGCGCAAAAAGACTGGCAACAACCCGTTTTTAGTCAAAAGGCTTCGACGGATGCCAATTTTGAGCGACTGACGCAAATTCTGCTGGAGAACCACCAACATGTCTATGTGGCGATCGGTAGCCACAACGTCCGCTCCCAAGCCCATGCGATCGCCATTGCCCAAGAACTGAAGGTGCCCCGCCGCAATTTCGAGCTGCAAGTCCTTTATGGCATGGCGGATAAGTTGGGCAAAGCGTTGGTCGATCGGGGGTATCGCGTTCGGGTCTATTGTCCTTACGGGGAATTGATCCCCGGCATGTCCTACTTAATTCGTCGGTTGCTAGAAAACACCGCCAACAGTTCGTTCCTACGCCAAAATCTAGAGGAGCGTCCGGTTGAGGAGTTGCTGGCGATCCCCACGATGGAAAGCACTACGACTCCCCTTCCCGGCAGCACGGGATTTCACAACATTGCCGATACGGACTATGCCGACATAGCCCAACGGGAACCCGCTTTGGACGCAATCCGATCGGTGCGAGGGCAACTCGGCAAAACCTATCAGCCCTTGGTCAATGGGGAATACATTGCCACGGAAGCCTATATTGATTCCCTCAATCCTTCTGATCCCACGGAGCAGATTGGCCGGATTGGCCAAATTAGCGTCGAGCAGGCAGAGCAGGCAATTCAAGCCGCCAAAGCTGCGTTTCCTGGCTGGCAAAAGACTCCGGCAACACAACGGGCGGCGATCGTGCGACGGGCAGGAGACTTGGCAACCCAACGGCGACAAGAACTGGCAGCGTGGATTGTGTTGGAAACCGGGAAACCGTTGCGGGAAGCGGATGGCGAGGTGTCTGAGGCGATCGATTTCTGCCACTACTATGCCGATGAAATGGAACGGCTGGATCAGGGCTATGCCTACGACATCGCTGGGGAAACCAATCGGTATCGCTATTTCCCTAGGGGTATTGTGGTGGTGATTTCTCCCTGGAACTTTCCGCTGGCAATCCCGATGGGGATGACGATCGCGGCACTGGTCACGGGCAATTGCACCCTGTTGAAACCAGCCGAACCCGCGACCGTGATTGCCGCAAAAATCACCGAAATCCTGGTGGATGCGGGAATTCCTAAAGGGGTGTTTCAGTACGTTCCGGGGCGGGGATCAACGGTGGGAGCGCATATGGTGAAGCATCCCGATGTGCAGATGATTACCTTCACAGGTTCCCAGGAAGTCGGGAGCCGCATTTACGCAGAGGCGGCGGTGCTGCAACCAGGGCAACGGCATTTGAAGCGAGTGGTGGCCGAGATGGGCGGCAAAAACGGCATCATTGTAGACGAGAGCGCTGACTTAGATCAGGCGGTGCAGGGTGTGGTGCAATCTGCGTTTGGCTACAGCGGTCAAAAATGCTCTGCCTGTTCGCGGGTGATTGTGCTGGATGCCATCTACGACACGTTTGTGGAACGATTGGTGGAGGCGACCCGATCGCTGAACGTTGGACGTGCCGACAAACCCAGTACGCAAGTTGGTCCAGTCATCGATCGCGCCTCCAGGGATCGGATTCGGGGCTACATTGAAACAGGACGCACCGAAGCAGAATTACTGCTGGAAATGCCCAGTCCTGAAGGCGGCTACTTTGTGGGCCCAACAATCTTTGCGGCTGCTTCGCCCCAGGTGACGATCGCCCAAGAGGAAATTTTCGGCCCGGTGCTGACGGTGCTGCGGGCAAAACATTTCTCAGACGCGATTTCGATCGCCAACTCTACGCTCTTTGGACTCACGGGCGGACTCTACTCCCGCACTCCCTCCCACATTGAGCAGGCGCAGGCTGAGTTTGAAGTCGGCAATCTCTACATCAATCGCAGCATCACCGGGGCGATCGTGGCTCGGCAACCCTTCGGTGGCTTTAAGCTCTCTGGCGTGGGTTCTAAGGCGGGCGGCCCCGATTACTTGCTCCAGTTTCTCGAACCCCGCGTGGTTACTGAAAACATTCAGCGCCAAGGGTTTGCCCCGATCGCGGGTCTGGACTGAGGGACGGTGGTCTTGTAGTTGGGGGCATTTCAGTCAAGTTGCCTATGCTGTAGCCCTCTCAACTTGCGGCTCAGACGATACTGGATCAAAGTGCAACACAATGATCTGCTCTGGACGTAACCCTAGAGACTCGTAAGTGCGTCCATTTCGATCGCTGAATTCAACTTCAAACGCGGCCCCCTTCGCTAATATCTCAACCACTGTTCCAACCTGTCCCCGCCATAAATTGTATTGAGGCAGATCGATCATCAAGGCTATAACATCTAACAACTTAGCCGTATTGTTGCTTATGCTAACAGCCTTAATAATTACAGAGGATAATAGGTCGTTAATTTTGGTATCTCCGAACTAGGCTCGATGATCCAGCCGCTCCGAGGCTCATGGAATAAACAATCTACCTGCTCCCATGTAGTCTTGAATATCGATCACAATCTCTACAAGCCTCTCTACACAGCGCTCTCGATAATTATATTTGTTCACCCGATCGGGATCAGCGATCGTGACAATGGGAAATGAAGTCGAACTATTTTCCTCACGCATCACCTCCTCCAGCGAATCTTTACCCTTTGCATTCCGGTTTGCTGTCAGCAAAAGCATCCCATTGGTTTGGGTAAATCTCCAAACAACTCGATCGCTGTTATCTGCGGATAAACCGATCACTTCAAATGTGATTAATCAAATGGGAGCGAGATCTAACCATCCTCCAGTCATAAGACTTCCAGCAAGTAGGATTGCCTGACGATTCAGATTGTAATCAGCCAGTACAATCATTGCTTTTCGGCTTGCCGCTGCGCTCTCCGTGCTTGCAGCTTAGCTCTAACAGCTTCATATCCCGGACGGGGTGGAGCAACGGCAATCTGGGCAAAGCGTTCGCGGTTCTGCTCCTCCCAATACTGGCGGGTTTCTACTGCTGTTTTCAAGATTTCCTGATACTCTGCTTCTACTTCTGCCTGATGTACCTCAATGTAGGAAAGAGCCGCATGAATCTGTCTATCTGTAAGGTCAAATGTATCCTGAATAAACCTGGGTGGATACTGAGCTTGAAGATGAGCCAAAATATCGTAGAGAGTAATACGTGTACCTGCGATCGACAATCCCCGTTCTGTACGAGCGATCGTAGCTTTTTCATTAGATGTTGAAGTCATAGCCGCAACCTCCTAAAAATCAACTTCATCCTAACTGTGAACAAAAAAGAGTTAGGTAAACGCTGGAATTAAACAGCATTCGACATTCTACTAGCTTGAATCTCACGGATTTTTTCAGTGCAGACCATTTTGATCCAATCCTGACGATCGATCTTTTGTAGTTGGCACTCTGCATCAATATTCCGCAACAATTCCAAGGGCAAGGCAATATTAATTTGTTGCTTTGCTTGAAAGTGACCCGTGAAATGTTCAGAGACATCTGCCCCTGAGTGAGCCTGCTGAGCAATTTCCTCAATATCTGTCATCTCAGTAGACTCGCTGTTTATATTTTTCGTAAACCTGAGATGATTACTCACCACAACCTCCGTCTCCGAAGCCTCCACTACCGCTATCTCCGCTACCGCTATCTCCGCTACCACAACTATTACTGCCATCATTACTACCAGAGTCACCAAAACCGTGACCGCTAGAATCACCCCATCTCCATTCACTGTCCCCACTCCTGAAGCCACTAGACCCGTAATAAACACCCTCGCTATCGTCACCTATGATGCTAGGAGATGATAAATTCCACAGAGAATTTACAAGTCCGATCAAAAATCGGATAATTCCAAACCCTGTTGCAAGGCAAATAACAACAAGTAGAGTGCTTTTAAGCGGACTGGTGGGGTTTATTGAATTACTTAAATAAAAAACACTCAACATAAAAGTTGTACCTATGGCTGCGTTTGTTGCATTACTTCGAGATCTCGACTTCTTGGATATGACTCTATTTTGCTGAGTGTTTACTTGAACAAAATGTAAATCACGACCAAAGCGATCGGCTGGCGTAGACCAAATTTCGGTTGGGGGAACCTGTCCAAAAATTGTTGATAGCTTTCCAATGTCTTGGCATACCATGCATCAAATGGATGCATTGATACAACTCCATTGACTGGACGTTCAGAGATGGGTCGCTGTGGGTAATCTGGTCTTCAGAAGTTGTCATCTTTTTGCTTTATCCGAAAAACTCCCACCCCAACTTTAACATTGCCCTCCTTGGGTGTCGAATTGGCGAGTTCACCCCAGACTGATTAAGAATGCTGGGAATCTCCCCAGATTCTTGACTATATTTTCTGAAAAAACCTTTAAGGAGATTTTTAGAAAAGTTCATACCAGGCACCGGAAGGGCGAAGCCTCCGGGCAATGACCTTCTGGTCGATTCAAGGGTTTGTCTGCCGGAGGCTTCGCCCCTACAGGGGTAAAATCTTTCTCGGAAATCTCCTAACTCGTGCAAAATCCGGGGATCTGCATCGTTATGTCAGTACCACACGGTTTAAGGTTAGAATCTCAACTCATTCCTATAGTTTTCTCGGTTCATGACGCAACATGTTTTATTTGTCTGCAAAACCTGTGCTTTTTCCAAGGACGATCGCCACTATCTGGAGCAACCGGGTGGGGCGCATTTGCTGAATCAACTGTCTGCGGCCTATGAGGATTGGCCGTTACACGCTGAGTTTGTCCTGCAAGCTGTGGAGTGTTTGAGCGCCTGCAACCGATCGTGCGCGATCGTTCTCGCTGCGCCCCACAAAACCACCCTGATGTTTGGCGACCTGCCGCCGTTGGAGAGTGCCGCCGCTATCCTGGAACTGAGTGAGCAATACTTCGCCAGTACAGACGGCGTTGTGCCCTGGAAAGAACGCCCGGAAATTCTCAAGAAGGGAATTCTAGCGCGGATTCCACCCTTGCCCGGCTAAATCAACCTACTGGAGCGCAAATAATGACGCAAGCCAAAAATGTGTTGGGTGAACCTTTGGAGGTTTGTTGCACCTCTCCCATGACGGGGTTCTTTCGGAACGGAGTGTGTGAGACGGGGCCGCAAGACGTGGGGACACATGTGGTTTGCGCCCAAGTCACCGAGGAGTTTCTGACGTTTACAAAAGCGATCGGCAATGACCTCAGCACAGCCCGGTCTGGTTTTCCGGGATTGAAACCAGGGGATAAATGGTGTCTATGTGTCTCCCGTTGGCAGGAAGCGTTGCAGGCTGGGGTTGCGCCGCCGATCGTTTTAGCCGCAACTCACGAGGCAGCATTGGGCGTGGTTTCCCTAGCAGATTTACAGAACCACGCGATCGGCTAAGGTAGCTGTGCCGAGTCATGTTCAGCTAAATTACTAGCCGATGTACAACTTAAAGTCTGCCCTCATCCCCCAGCCCCTTCTCCCAATGGGGGAGAAGGAGAGCCGATCCAGTTTTAGCCCCTCTCCCCTTCTGGGAGAGGGGTTGGGGTGAGGGCGGTTCGGAAAAGTCGCACATCCCCAATCACTGCTGTGAACGCCACTCCTTCAGTTCTTCCTCAATAAAGTGGTTGACTAAATCTCGATACATTTTTTCGATCGCATCAGGATTCAAGCCCTCCTGCTCTGCCCAAATTCGTCGTTGCTCCAGCATGGATTTGAATTGTTCCGGCGCTTTCACTGCCGCTTCATCCGTTTTGAACTGAGATGCCGCTTTGACATATTGAAACCGTTGACCCAGTGCCGCAATGACTTGGCGATCGAGGGCATCGATCTCGGCTCGAATCTCTTGCATGTTGCGGCACTGCTGGGGAGTTTTCATCGTTGTGATCTTTCGCCTATCAGGAAACAATCTCAGCCACCAAAAATATCGAGTTGTTCCCCCGATCGCCGATCGCTGTAGGGTTTGCCATCTTTCTCTTGCACCCCATTGGGTTGACCTTTGCGTAGTCCGACGGCGATGCGGGAGTGCTTTTCCACCAATGCCATGACCTGCCGGGCCCGTTGAATCACTGATGTGGGTAGCCCTGCTAAGCGGCCCGCTTCAATGCCGTAGGAGCGATCGGCCCCACCAGGGCGAACTTGGTGCAAAAAGATAATTTGGTCGGGTAATTCCTTCACCATCACCTGATAGTTAGCGACATTGGGCAAAATCGCCGCCAGTTCATTCAGTTCGTGATAGTGGGTAGCAAAGATCGTTTTCGCCTGGATTTCCGTTGCCAGATGTTCCGCCACTGCCCAAGCGATCGACAGCCCATCAAAGGTGGCGGTGCCCCGGCCGATTTCATCCAACAGCACCAAGGATTTGGGGGTGGCGTGGTTGAGAATGTTCGCTGTCTCATTCATTTCCACCATGAACGTCGATTGCCCCATCGCTAGGTCATCCACGGCTCCCACACGGGTAAAAATCCGATCGCACACCCCTAAAGTAGCCTGGTGAGCTGGCACAAAACTCCCCACCTGAGCCAGAAGTTGGATCAACCCCACTTGGCGCAGATAGCAGCTTTTGCCACTGGCATTGGGCCCCGTTAGCACAATCAGATCAGGCGCAGAATTGGCAGGCGTAGATCCTGCTCCTAGCGTCGTGGAATTGGGCACAAAAAACCCCGCTGGCAGCGATTGCTCCACCACGGGATGGCGACCGTCTGCAATGGCGATCGTCCGGTCTTCTCCTATGTTAGGGCGGCAATAGCCTTGGGAAATGGCGATTTCAGCCAGGGCAGCCAGCACATCGGCGGTGGCAACAGCTTCTGCGATCGTGCGAATGCGTTCTGCGTGTTGCCCCACCTCCGTGCGGAGGGCGACAAAAATCGTGTACTCAAGCTGATTCAAATCCTCCTGAGCCGTGGACAGTCGCGCCTCGCAATCCTTCAGAGCGGGGGTGATGTAACGTTCTTCGTTCGTCAGGGTTTGTTTGCGGGTGTAATCGGCGGGGGCTTTTTCGGCTTTATTGCGAGAAATGCTGATGTAGTAGCCAAACGCCTTGGTGTAGCCGACTTTCAACGTGGGAATCCCGGTGCGTTCTCGTTCCACCTTCTCCAGATTGGTCAGCCACTGGCGATCGGTTTCCACCTGTTGTCGCAGGCTATCCAATTGGACGTTGACCCCAGAGCGAATCAGGTTTCCCTCGGTGAGATAGAGGGGCGGCGATTCCACCAAATGGCCCCGCAGCCGTTGTCCCAGTTGTTCCAGTTCTGGCGGCACGGTTTGCAACGCTTGCAGGTGAGGCGATCGGGACTCCATTACCAGGTCTGCCAATTCTGGTAATTTGGCAAAGGAATCTGCCATCGCGGTTAGATCCCGCGCATTGGCGGTGCCAGAGCCAGCCCGTCCCGTCAGTCGTTCCAAGTCATAAATTTGCCGCAACAGATGTTGCAAATCTTGCCGCAGGGAGCCATTCTCCACCAGTTCTTGAATGGTGTCTTGTCGTGCCGCAATTTTTGCCACGTTCAGCAGAGGTTGCAAGAGCCAGCGCCGCAGTGCCCGTGATCCCATCGCCGTCACGGTGCGATCGAGGGCCCACAACAAGGAGCCGTGAAAGGTGCCATCCCGCGCTGTTTGGGTAATTTCCAGATTGCGGCGGGTCTGATGATCCAAGGTCAGGTAGTCCGTCAACGTGTAAGTTCGCAACGGTTGCAACGGAATTTTGGACTTCTGGGCATTAATGCTGGATTTCGATCGCTTTTTCTCTCCGTCGTCATCCATGCTTTCTTGGCGGCGCTCCCATGTGTCTTCCAAATAATCCAACAAGCCCCCCGCCGCCCGCACTGCTAAGGGCAAATGTTGACAGCCCATCCCTTCCAACGATCGCACCCGAAAGCGCTCCAGGAGCCGTTGTCGAGCTTCGCTGGGGGTGAAGGCGGGTTGCGATCGGAGGGTGTAGCAAAACTGGGCAGGCAGGCAAGCGGGCACATGCTCCGACTTTTCCCCTGGTCGCAACAATCCCACTAGGTCGGGCGCATTGGTGGGAAGCAAAACTTCCGACGGTTGGAGCCGCATCAATTCCTGGGTCAATTGCTCCAGTTCCCCTGCCTGGGTAGTGAAAAATTCTCCCGTTGACACATCGGCATAGGCCAACCCCCATTGACTGCCAGCAATGACCACTGCCGCCAAAAAGTTATTGCGCCGGGCGTTGAGCATTCCTTCTTCCAACACCGTGCCGGGAGTGATGACGCGGGTCACCTCCCGTCGCACCAGCCCTTGGGCCGCGGCCGCATCTTCCACCTGGTCACAGATGGCGACGGCATAGCCCTTTTCCACGAGCAACGCACAGTAGCGATCGAGGGCGTGGTGGGGAATCCCAGCCATGAAGACGCGCCCAATTTCCTTGCCACCTTCCTTACTGGTCAGCATCAATTCCAGTTCTCGCGCCACAGTGACGGCATCTTGAAAGAAGGTTTCAAAGAAGTCGCCAACCCGATAAAGCAGGAGGGCTTGGGGATACTCGTCCTTCGTTTCGACGTAGTGGCGCATCATCGGAGTGAGGTCCGATCGGTTGACTGCGCGGTGATCCCCGTGTCGTCCTGTGTGGCGATTGAGATGCTCGGAGATGCCTTCGGTGGGGTCAGGGACAGCAGATGCAGGGGCAGCAGTCATAAACGTAAGAATGAACTATTTTTCTTGACTCTATCTTAGGAGTTTCAACCCTAAAACTGACGCATAGACCCATGAAACGATTGGCTCAAGCCAATTGTTATGGTGAGATGGGTTGATTTTGCCTTCTCACTGTATAAATCCTGACTAACTTTTGACAATATTACGGATGGCGGTCACGATCGCTGAAGAGTGGAACTACAGACCCTACAAGCCTTCTAGCCCATAAGCGCATGTTTCAGACAGCTATTTTTGGGAAAGATGCAGTGATCCAGATCACTGAAACACTTGATTCAAGACAACTGTGCAAGTGTGTAACCGCACTTACGTAAGTGGTTTTATGAAGCTAAGATAAACTTGATAAACGGGTTATGATCGGTCTTAAATCAATTTAGAAACTAGAACTCTTAGGTTCTATTGTTAAGCTTTTTTAAGCAGGGGTTGAAGCTCAGCCGTTTGATGTAGAAGATCCAGTTCAATGTCTTTGCGCCTATCAGCCCCGAATTTTGGGATTCATAAGTAGATTTCTACTGATTTCTGATAAACCAATACTCTATCCCTCTTTGAAAGTTACGTATATTCACTGTGAATACGTTGATTTCAGATTCGTTCATTCCATTCAGTCACATCTCACTTCAAACCTCATCTTTTATCTTCTCACCGGAGTTCCCTACCATGGCAGAGCAATCAATTCCTCAAACCTCTACCTCGATCGGCATTTCTCCCACCACTAGAGAACTGGCCCAGCGCCATTATCAACGCGCCCAAGAACAAGTCAAACGGGATGACTGGAACTTGGCACTTCAGGAATTGCGAGATGCAATTAAACTTGATCCAAATAATAGTGACTACCATGCGTTGATGGGCAAGGTGCAATTGGATCAAGGACGTAACGGACTGGCAACCATCTCCCTCCGTCAGGCTTTGAAGCTAGATCCCCAGCACTCGATCGCCCTCGACTATATGCAGAAACTCAATGAAATGCAGGCGGCAGAAAAAGCTAAACCCACCTCCGATCTAGGTAGCCGACTTCGCAGCTTTTTTGGCACGAAGTTGTAGAAACTAAGGATCAGGAATTAAATAACTTGCGAAAGTTGGAGACTTGGTAAGGGCGAACCATACCCTTCGGGAAGTAATCTACGGGCACAAGCCTTTGAAGCTCAATCATGTCCTTTTACCGACTGCTAAGTGCAAAGCACATGCTACGCGAACGCCCCTACAGCACGACTGTTGTATGTTATTTAGTCCACGAGCCTTAGAGTTCTGGGAATGCCTAAACTCTGTAGCCCTAAACCGTGTAAATTTCTGTGTTGTGACCCATTTCTGAAGGCATATCCAGGGGCAAGAAGATGGTTAACACCTCGCCCTGGTGGGAGTCTTGTTGCACCTTCAGTTTCCCTCCCAACGCTTGGAAGAGATTCTTGGTCACTGCTAAATTCAGGCTGAGGTTGCCCGTTTCTGGCTGAAACACCAGCATTCGTCCTAGGGAGCGCAATCCCAAGCGGCGCGATCGGAGCAGTCCGTTGGGTTCCGCTGTTGGCTCTGATTGAGACTGAAACTTTAACTTCAATTGCGCGCCTGCCAAGGTGACCTGGACTTGAATGTGGCTCTCCGCAGGCAAATTGCGCGTGAATCGTTCAATTAAGCTAGTCAACGCCTGATCTAACATGGTTGGGTCGCTGACAACCGTGGGCATTTCTTCGGGTAAGACCACCTCCAGTTTCAGTCCCCGCTGTTGGGCCTGTTCTTGCCAGCGGGGAATGCTGTGTTGAAAGACCTGATTTAAGGGAGTTGGAGTCAAGGGCATCCCTGTTCTTTGAGGTGTGGCGGTTTCCAGTTCCACAGCCCGAAAAATCAGACCGAAGCGATCGATTTGCTCTGTGCATTCCCGATCGATCAGCTTTAGGCGCTGCAAGACCTCAGATGCCAGGTCACGCCGCTTCAACAACAGCCGAGTTAGGGTGCGAATCGTCGTTAGGGGAGTGCGAATTTCGTGGGCGATGGCTTGCAAGAGTTCCACATCTTGGCCCCCATCCCACGGAGACGCTAGATGCAGCGATTCAGCCGCGATCGATTCCCCCGATTCCATGCCAGGAGGACGATCGCGCTTGCCCCCAGCCTTACCCACCGCCCTCAAGTGACTGGGTTCATGACTCCGAGTCGGTGCTTCGCTTCGATCAACCTGGGGTAAATGTTGCAGGAGCAAATGGGCAAATTGGGTGACCTGTTTGTAGTCGGGGGGCGCAGGCAAAAACCGTTGCCACAGGGTTTCCAAAAGGGCACTGTGGTGAGCATTTAGCAGTAGCACCCGCGATCGGAGCGCCTGCCAGGATTGCTCTACAACTTCTGGGTCAAAGGAAAACGAGAAGTCCGGTAATCCCGCTGCGTTCTTCCCCAAAACCATAACCAGGCTGAATTTGGGTGTGGATACTAAACAAAATTGTTCTGCTGCCAGGGGATCGGTTGGGGGCAACAGGAGGGTGGGTGTGGCGTGCAAGTCCTCAGCTTTGACCTCGGCTTTGTAGTCTAAGGATGGCGGCAACTGAAAGGCAGTCCAGGCTCCTGTACAGGGTTTGGAGGTAAACACCCAGTTGGAGAACCGATCGCCCAAACCAGCCTGACTCAGCACCGCAGATGGGCCAGACAAAACCAGTCCAGCTTCTTGATCTAAATGCTCTAACGGTGGGGAAAGTGGGGGAGCAATTAAGGATTGCAGCAGGGAATTCAAGGCCACGATCGCCGCTCCCCATTCTTGCTCAGCTCGGAAGCGCTCGGCTCGGAAACGCTCGACCCGAAAGCGCTGCTGAGCGATGTCAGGATGGAGATCGGTGTCTCCTACCCCCTGCCCAGGGGTGGGATCATCACTCGGCTGCGATGCTGCCAGAATTTCACTTAGGGTTGACAATGACCATTCATGCATAGGTATGTCGCTGGCGATCGTCTGGATTATTCCGAGAACCATTCTGTAAATGTGATGAGATTTAGAAAATGTTTGTAACCACAAATTGCGCTCCGATCCGTCCCCTTTTCATGTATGCCTGAAAGGCTTTAAGGCCCCAATTCTGGGGGACTTTGAACCAGAATGGCTCGAAAGTCCCCCAGAATTGGGGGGTTGGGGGGCGAGTGCAAAACTACACGCTAATTTACAAACACTTTCTTAGACGTTCGACAGCATTCCTCACGAGAGCATTTCTCGGCGGACAACTGTTCACAATCTACCCAGAATGACCAAGGTTCAAATCAGACAAAAATATCAGCGCCTCCGTCCAATCAAGATCTACTTGCTTCTAAGGTATCGGTAATTCCTGATGCAACGATATCCGTAGAACCGAACTTTACAGCGCGATATCCGCTCAGTCCCGCCTCAAAAAATCCAATCTCGGTGTCTCGGTGCCTCTGGGGTTAGACTCTGAGTATTTTGGGGAAGGCATTGGAGTCGTCGATCGCCCCCAGTATTTCTGCAAAAGGGTGATGTGCAACTTAAAATCTACCCTCATCCCCCAGCCCCTTCTCCCATCGGGAGAAGGGGAGCCGATCTAAGTCTTAGCCCCTCTCCCCTTCTGGGAGAGGGGTTGGGGTGAGGGCGGTTCGGAAAAGTTGTGCATCGCCTACAAAATTGCCGCAACCTGTAAAAATAGAGAAATTGTTGTGGCATAGTCCGTAAGCTCCTCTGAAAAACGGCTATCGATTTATGGAACTGACACCTTGGCACGCTCTCACTACTGGCAACTCTTGCCCTATCTCAAACCGCACCGTCAATCCATTGCCATCGCGCTGGCTTGCACTCTGGGATTCACCGCCTTTTGGCCGGTCTTGGCATGGCTAGCGGGACAACTGACAGGGCTGGTGGCTGCTGGAAACATGGGCCAATTGGTGAGAGTGGCTGGTATCACCACTGCCGCGTTTTTAGGGCAAAAAATCATGCAGTATGGCCAGGATGCCCTGATGGCCAAGGCAGCTTTGGCGATTACCCTCGATCTACGATTGGCCACCTATGCCCACCTCCAAACCTTGAGCCTGAGCTACTTTGAGACGGCTCAGACGGGAGATTTGAGTTATCGGTTGACGGAAGATGTCGATCGCATTGGTGAGGTGGTCAACAAGGCATTTCACGACTTTTTGCCTTCGGTTTTGCAGTTGATTGTCGTGTTGAGCTACATGGTTTACCTCAACTGGCAATTGACCTTAGCAACGCTGATCATTGCGCCCTTGATGGGGGTGTTGATTGGCTGGTTTGGGGGGCAGATGTTGCTGTTTTCCCGCCGCAGCCAAAACCGGGTGTCTGACTTGGCTTCCCTGCTGACAGAAGTGTTCAGCGGGATTCGCCTAGTGCGCGCCTTTGCCGCTGAGGAGTATGAGATCGATCGCTTTCGGCAAGAGGCAGAACGGAGTCGGCAGGCCAAGTATCAGGCGGCCTGGCTGAAGGCGTTGCAGTTTCCCGTCGTGGGCTTTTTGTATGCGTCGAGTGTTATTTTCCTTTTGGTTCTCGGAGGGTGGCAGATTTCCCAACGCAATTTGACGGGTAGTGAATTCGTTAGTTATCTAGCAGCAGTCGGATTCTTGATTGATCCCATTGCCCATGTCACCGATAACTACAACGAGTTCAAGCAAGGAGAAGCGTCGGTCGATCGCATCTTTGAATTATTCGCCATTCAACCAGCGGTGGTCGAGCAGCCGACTGCCCTGACCTTACCGCCCGTCACGGGAAAGGTCGAGTACCAGAATATCAGTTTTTCCTACCCAGCTAGTCTAAAGGTAGGCTTGGCGACGGACTCTGAGTTGGAGCCTCCTGCCCCGGTGTTACATCAGCTAAATGTGTTGATTTATCCCGGTGAAATGGTGGCGTTGGTCGGGGCATCGGGAGCGGGTAAAACGACGCTGGTGAATCTTCTGCCTCGGTTTTACGATCCCCAAGCAGGACAAATTTTGGTGGATGGCGTGGATATTCGCACCGTTACCCTTGCCAGCCTGCGCCACCAAATTGGCATTGTGCCCCAAGAAACAATTTTATTTTCAGGGACGATCGCCCAAAACATTGCCTTTGGACAGCCCCAGTTCGACCTTGCAACCGTGGAAGCTGCTGCTAAAATCGCCAATGCCCACCAGTTCATTCGGCAATTTTCCCAGGGCTACCATACCTGGGTGGGGGAACGGGGGGTCAATCTTTCGGGGGGACAAAAACAACGCCTAGCGATCGCCCGTGCCGTGTTGCTGAACCCCCGGATTCTAATTTTGGATGAAGCCACCTCTGCCCTTGATTCGGAGTCGGAAAGCCTGGTACAGGAAGCCCTGGAGCGGCTGATGCAAGACCGCACAGTGCTAATCATTGCCCATCGGCTAGCCACAGTGCGGAAGGCAAATCGAATTTTGGTGCTAGAAAAGGGAGAAGTCGTTGAGTCGGGAAACCACACTGAACTTCTGGGACAGGGCGGACGCTACGCCCGGTTCTATGCCCAACAATTTCACGGCGAGTAGAAACGGAACGGGAGCATCTCAGTTTTGTGGAAGATCCGCCAAAACCCCCTCATACCTCATCCCCCAGCCCCTTCTCCCAAAAGGGGAGAAGGGGAGCAAGATCCAAGTCCCTCTCCCCACTTGGGAGAGGGATTTAGGCTTCGATGTGAGCGCTCAGCCGAACGGTGAGGGTTGCAAGAGTGAGATGCTCCCAAACGGAACTTTCCAATGAGGAAAAGGCTAGAAAAAGTTTGATACAGCGTTAAAATTGGGACTGATATAAGTTTGCACCCGATTCAACTGTGCATTTAAATTGACTCAGCGAGTCGCGTAGATTCGCTTCATTGAAATCCCCTACTACTATTTTTAACTGTGCTTAAACGTACTTCTTTAGCGTCTCTTGTCTTGGTTCTGGGTTTGTGGAGTGCCGCCAAACCTGCGTTCAGCCAAGCCTTAGTCCCCCATGTGTTGCAGATCGATGCGGCTAAGCTGGAGCAGCAAGCCTTGATTTTGGCTCAAGAAGCCGCGCAGTTGTCACAATTTCAACAGTTTGAATTGGCGTTACCCAGAGCCGAACTAGCCGTGCAATTAGCGCCAAAGAATAACCAGGTTTGGTCGTTGCTGGGCAGTTTGTATTTGCAACAAAGTCAATTGGACAAGGGTATTGCAGCGCTACAGCAAGCCCGATCGCTTGACCCTAAGGATAGCCCCGTTTTATTTGCCCTTGGCTCAGCTTATTTTCAACAGAAAAAATACCCCCAGGCGGCTGAATATATTCAAGCAGGCTTGAAAATCAAACCAAATACCCCAGGAGCGTTGTTTGACCTGGGCAACACTTACTACATGCTGAAGCGATTTCAGGATGCGATCGTCCAGTACGACAAAGCCGTCAAAATTGAGCCGAAATTCTGGCCTGCCATCAACAACACGGGATTGATCAAGTACGAACAGGGCAACATTGATGCGGCGATTAAGGAATGGCGACGGGCGATCGTGCTAGACGACAAAGCGGCGGAACCCCAGCTAGCGTTGGCTGTGGCACTTTACACAAAAGGCGATCGGGAACAGGGACTGGTTCTGGGAGAAGCTGCCCTGCGAATTGATCCCAAATATGCAGACCTGAAATTTCTGAAGGAAAACCTGTGGGGCGATCGGCTCATGATAGATGCCCAAAAGTTCTTGGCGACCCCTCGGATTCAAGCCAGTTTGGTAAAAGGTCAGGGACAACCCCTCCAACCACAGCAACCCTCTCCGCAGTAGGGTTTAATCTTGAGGATTTTCCTTTAAGCTGTGAATTCCCGTAACTACTTAGGCTGCTAGCTCAATGTCGAGCTTGCCCTCATCCCCCAGCCCCTTCTCCCACTGGGAGAAGGGGAGCCGGATTGAAGTACCTCTCCCCAGGGAGAGGGATTTAGGCTTCGACGTGAGCGCTCAGCCGAACGCTGAGGGAAGGCTGAGTAGTTGCGAATTCCACTGGATTCCAACGGCTTAAATGGACGATCGCCCATGCGAAAATTAGTGACCCTCTGGTTTCGTTATGTCAGTTCCCAACTTGCCCAGTTGGTTGCCACGATCGGTGTGGTAGAATTGATAGCCTGTTTATTGATGCTGTGGGTCGTCAGATGGTTGAGCGGCGAAGTCTTGGAACGCGAATCCTTTACCTTCGACACTGCTATATTGCTCTGGCTGCATCAATGGGCTAACCCGCGCTTGGATGCCGTGATGTTAACGCTCACGAAGTTAGGCAATCCAGAAGTTGTGCTACTGATTACGCCCATTAGTCTTATTTTGCTATGGTGGAAAGGTAAGCAGAAGGAAGCCAAGATGCTGACGATCGCCTGCCTAGGAGCCGTAATTCTGAACCAGGGATTAAAGTTGGGTTTCACCCGTCCCCGCCCGGTTCTATGGCATCGCTTAATCTCTGAAGTCACGTTTAGTTTTCCCAGTGGTCATGCCTTGGGATCACTGGTGCTGTATGGGTTTCTCGCCTATATCTTGGCGCTGCAACTGCCCAAATACTCCTCCCTCATCTATGGATTAGCCACGGGATTAATTGCGTCGATCGGACTCAGCCGCATCTATCTGGGAGTTCACTGGCCAACGGACATCCTAGCGGGCTATTCGATCGGGTTTTTGTGGCTCATGATTTGCGTGGTAATGCTGAAACTACAACGGGAGCGAGTGGCAGATCTCACCACTGAAGCGCAAAAATAGGAAGACGAGTGATGTGCAACTTAAAGCCTACCCTCATCCCCCAGCCCCTTCTCCCCCAGGGAGAAGGGGAGCCGATCTGGGTCTTAGCCCCTCTCCCTTGCTGGGAGAGGGGTTGGGGTGAGGGCGGTTTGGGAAAGTTGCACATCGCCTAGAGACAAGTTATGAGTCTAATCTCTTGACTCTTCATTCTCTATACCTCCGTGTCTCTGTAGTTCATTTGCTATTCTTCTCCTCAAACTCCTAAGCCATTGAATATGACCGCTCAAATCACGATCGCCCATTCCCTAGCCGAGGCTCGATCGCAGGCACTCCAAGCGATTCGCGCCCAACTGCGGGCGGGACAACAGCGGATTGCCGACTGGACAGGGGGGGCGCTGGCGGTTTCAGCCGTGCCGGGGTCAGGGAAATCCACAGCGGTGGCTGCGGCAGTCACCCTGGCAGTCGCCCATCATCAGCTTCATGCCCGGCGGCAACTGGTCGTGGTCACGTTTACCCGATCGGCGGCTGCCAGCATCAAAGCCAAGATTCGAGCCAACCTGAAGCGGGCCCATTTGCCCCAAGATAGTTTTGTCGTTTGCACCCTCCACAGTTTGGCGTGGCGAATTGCGACGCGCCACCGGGACGTGTCTGGCTTGAGTTTGGACAGTCAACCGATCGCGCCCAGTCGCAGCCATCGCCTGATTCGTGCCTGTGTGGAGCGATGGATTGGGGCAAATTCTCGCCATTACCAAATTTTGCTGGAAGGGCGGCAGTTTGATGGCGAAGAAACCGAGCGCTTACGGCGGCAATCGGTGTTGCGGACGGAAGTGTTGCCAGCGATCGCCCACATTGTGATTCACGAAGCGCGGAGTTCTGGGCTGTTGCCGGCTGACCTGTGGGAACTGAGCCGCCGTGTGGACGATGATTACGCAGTGCTGGCCGTGGCGGCGGGTCTGTATGAACACTACACCGAGTTGCTCCGATCGCGCCGCTTGATCGACTATGACGAAATGATTCTAGCCGCCCTGCGCGTGCTGAAGAATGACCCCATTCGCACCTTTTGGCAGACCCAGTTCTTCGCGGTCTTTGAGGATGAAGCCCAGGACTCCACTCCCCTCCAGCATTATTTACTCAAGATTCTGGCAGCTAATCCAGCAGACTCTAAACAAGCGTTGAATTTGGTGCGAGTGGGCGATCCTAATCAAGCGATCAACTCCACCTTTACCCCGGCTGACCCGATTTACTTTCGCCAATTTTGTGAGGATTGTCAGGCTCAGCACCAATTGGTGACCATGAATCAGGCGGGACGGAGTGCCCCCATCATCATCAACGTGGCGAATTTTGTCTTGGAGTGGGTAAACCGCTCTCGCTTGGCGGGACGGGAGCAGCCGTTCTATCCCCAGGCGATCGTCCCCGTGAGTCCCGGCGATCCCCAGCCCAACCCCGCCCCCGCTGGCACCGGACTGGAACTGTGCGCCCCCAAAGACATTTACCAGGAAGTGGAGCTAATCGGTCAGCGGGCGATGGATTTATTTGCAGAACATCCTCAAAGCAATGCGGCAGTGTTGGTGCGGACAAATGAGCAGGGGCGATTGATGGCGAGGGAATTGCACCAACTCTATGGCGGTCTGCTGCAAATCTATGATGTCGGGGAGCGCGATCGACATTCCCATGTTCCCGGCGAAATTCTGGCGTTGTTGCAGTTCATCGATCGCCCCCATTCCCCTGATTACCTGAAAGCCGCCTTGGGGGTGATGGTGAAACGACAACTGATTCCCACCCAGGATTTGAATGCGATCGTCAGTCTGCCCGAACAATTTCTCTACCCCAGTCCCCTCGATCCGCCTCTGCCCGAAGCCGCCCAGCAAGCCCGTCACCTCTGCCGCAGCTTGCTCAACGCCCGCATGGAATTGCCACTCTACCAACTCATTTCCTTCCTAGCGCTGACGCTGCAATACGACCAAACCGAACTCGCCACCGCCGACAAACTGAGCGAACGGCTGGTGCAGCAGGCAAACGGCAGCCATTCCACAGTGGATATTTTGCCGGTGCTGAGTGACATTGTGAGTTCAGAAACCTTTGAACCTGTCGAAATCGCCGAGGTTCAAGACGAGGACAAGGAGTCGCCCTACACCCGCGCCAAACAACTCACCATCATCACCATGCACAAGGCAAAAGGACTGGATTGGAACTATGTGTTCATCCCGTTCCTACATGAGCAGATGATCCCCGGTCGCTTGCGAACGTTACCCCAAGCACAGTTTTTAGGTGAGTTCACCTTGGCAGAAATCGCCCGCGCCCAAATTCGCGCCAGTCTGCACGGCGAAGATTTGCCCGATGTGGAGTCCGCTTGGGAACGCGCCCACTCCCTCAAAATCGCTGAGGAGTTCCGCCTCCTCTACGTGGCCATCACCCGCGCCAAACAGTTGCTCTGGATCTCGGCTGCTCAAAAAGCCCCTTTCACCTGGAGCAAGCCCGATAATCTGGAAGACAAAATCCCCTGCCCCGTCCTCCCCGCCCTGCGACAACAGTTCCCCCAAGCCTGGATGGACGTAGGGGAATAATCCTGTAGTTATTTTCTGAGCCTAGTCAGACGGATATTTGAGGTTTGGCACGATCGAACTACTTAAATCTTACCTAAATAGATAATTGAGAACTAGGCAACAATAATCCAGTTCGATCGGCAATCTTCTGCGCTAGTTCTTTGAAGTCTTTATATACATCTCGCACTGCATAGATATGAGCGCCGATCGCTCCATCAGCAGGTTTCAGATGGAAAATGGGTTTATGAGACTCTTGAGCCATAGGCATCAAACTTTGATAGTGCTTAAGTAGCGCCAAACGATTTGGATCGCTTGATGGCACTAAGATAGATTCATCTTGTGCTTGAAGAACCTCACTATTGTAAATATGGGGAATTCGTTCAATCCATCGTTGAAAAGCCTTTACAGGTCGATCGAATCGAACCCCGTGTTGGAGAATCACATACCCAACAGGTTGCATTTTCCCTGCTGGCAAAGCCAGATCTGAAGCTGGATTTTTAGGAATCCGCTCTTGCCATTCTTCTCGCCAACGCCTGACAGTTGGACCAAGATTCTTCAAGCCCTGTAATGAGAAAAGATCGGGCGAAAGAGGTACTACAACGTAGTCCGAGGCAATCAGAGCGGCTCGATTAATGGCTCCTAAGTTAGGCCCCAAATCAACCAAGACAACATCAGCATTAACACTAGAGGCAGCTTGACTCAAGACTCGCCAAAACGCTGAGATCACCCTAAATGCTCGTTCTTTGCGATCGAGGCAAGCTGACCATTGGGAAGACAACTCATCTTCAAATCCAGAAAGTTGTAAATCTCCAATTAGCAGGTTTAATCCATCTTCTATCTTTTCTAGATTTGGCGTTGCAATATCACCAATACCACTTAACAGAGGTTTGATGCATTGAAAGACAGTGTTATAGCGATCGGTATTACTCCCTTCCCAAATCTCTTCCAAGCGGTCTTCATCTAAAAAAGCTGATGTTAAGTTAGCTTGGGGATCTAAGTCTGCTGCTACAACTTGTAGTCCTAAATCAGAGTACATCCAGGCTAAATGATAAACAAGAGATGTTTTTCCAACTCCTCCCTTGTTGTTAAAGAAGGCAATGATTGGTGGGGTCATGATTGCCTCTTAATAACAATCAATGTGTAAGTATCATCTAACAAGAATTCAGGTGGCGGATTACCATTTTTCTGCAAAGCTCGTTTTGCAGTAGGAATGCCATAGCCAAAGCGCTGCACATAACCCAGATCCTTCATCACTCCAGCCAAGTGAGGATTACGATAATCTGTCGTACCTTGACCAAAGTTATCTCGGTTGACTTGACTAAACAGTCCACCCGGATTTGAAATCTCAATACGATCGTTAAACCAATACACTTTTACTGGAGCATTTGTGTGTTCATAGGAGCGATGCATCACCGCATTTCTAGTTAGCTGTCGCAGGGCTTCGATCGGATAGTCTGGTTGCTGGATTTCTAGAGACTCGCTGGTAATATCTGACGCAACTGAAATATTGATTTGTAGAGTTTCATCTAATACCCGTAGAATATCCATCAGTAATCCACTTATCTCTTTTTTATCTTTAATTGGATCTCCCAATTCAGTGCCATCAATTCTCAAGAACTGAACATAGTGTCCAGGAACAAACTGTCTTGGAGCTTTGCCAATTACAAGAATTCCTAAAATAGTGGGGCAGGACTCTGGTTCAGGAGTCGTGAATCGAACTGAAGCTAATTGGTGAGTCAGCGATCGTTGATTCTCTTCTAGCACTTCTGGAGCCAGAGTAGAGGGCAAGTAGGATTGCTGAAAGAACTCTAAATTCAGATCAGCAAGGGTTGCAGAAGGCAGAGGTCGTAAATCATAGGGCAAATCTGCGGCTCGACGCTTTTCGTTTAACCGCCGCTCTTCATCTGAAGTAGCAATTGCCCGTCGCGGGCCCACTCGAATCCATACACGACCCTCGAATTTAACTGGAGGAGCATCTGCTAGTTCTACGATAATGACGATTAACTCGCAGCCATTTATCAGGCGTTTGTTAACTTGCAAGACTGGAAACGGTAGAATCTTCCCTTCAGAGCGGATGCTGGCGAGGTCTAGAAGAAGCTGATCTGTAATAGATAAGTTGGTACAAGTGCCATCATCGTTAACTCCCACAAACAGAACCCCAGGTTTTTTGTGGTTTGGTAGATCGTTAGCAAACGCACAAATTGCCTGCCGTAGCTTCTTTCCGTCTGAAACTGATGCTTTACGTTCAACTCTGTCAGACTCAAGATCAGTTAGAAGTTTGGTCAGTTCATGATCATCCATGCATCAGTCCTTAAAGTCCTCCTACTCATCATAATCATCAAGGGCGGAGTTTCGATAATCGATCGAACAAGCTCTTGACAACTAGAATTAGTTGTTGAACAATATAGGGATGTAGATGAATATAAATTCTTAGATATTCGTCTCATGGGCACTATCTTCAATCCTCAAATCAATGCATATCCAGTATTCTGGTTTAGCGTTTATCTGAGTCCGAGATTCTATTTCAAGCAAACGCTGGTTCAGCATACTAGATATGCGCTGATGTGGGGCTTAGAGATAGTGCGTTTGAGACGTTTACCATTAGGCAGATGCTTGTAAGTTAGTGATTTCGCTAGCGAGTGCAATTCTGCCCACATAGGTTTTATGTTCTTCTGCTAGTAAATAATTATTAGTGGAGATTTCTAATGAAGAATTCCAAACGGATGAATTCTAAACAAAATCGGTCTAAAAAGTCACAATTGTTCGACGTATTTGGTTCTCAATGTTTTTGGTGTAGGCATCGTTTCCCTCTAAATGAGTTAACCATTGATCACCTGATACCCCTGAGTAAAGGTGGCTCTAACTTATTAGAGAACCTTCGACTCGCCTGTGTTTCATGCAATAGATCTCGTGGAAACAGTCTCTTTCCACCAGGACGGTAGTTCGCACCTAGATCTCGCAACGGGTAACTAAAGCTTGCCCTGCTCCTGATTTCAGCCTCCCTCCTATTTTGGGAGAGGGGTTGGAGTGAGGGGAATTTGGAGAGCGTTTTATATCGCCTCATATCAGTTTTTTGTTAATGCAGTGAGGGAAACATGCACAAGCTTTTGATGTTCAATGACGAGAAACTGCTGCGCCGATCGCTGACCCATCGTTCCTACAAGAATGAAAATCCTGGGGAAAGTGGCGATAATGAGCGACTGGAGTTTTTGGGGGATGCAATCCTCAACTTTCTCAGTGGGGAGTATCTGTATCAGCTTCAGGCTGAGTTGGGCGAGGATGAAATGACCCGCCGCCGAGCCGCCCTCGTGGATGAAAAACAACTGGCTAGATTCGCCATTGAGGTGGGATTGGATTTCAGGATGCGCTTGGGGCAAGGTGCCATCCGCGATGGGGGCTATCAAAATCCCAATCTGCTGAGCAGCACCTTTGAGGCAGTCGTGGGAGCTTATTATTTAGACCACGATCGAGATATTGAGGCACTGCGCCCGTTAGTCACACAACTATTTGACTCCGTACCGCCAGACATGATGGTCGATCGCTCAAATCTAGACTCAAAGAACCGGCTGCAAGAATTTGTGCAAGCCCATGGAGCGACAACCCCTCCGAAGTACATCACCGAAAAAATTGGTGGAGCCGATCACACTCCAGAGTTCGTCTCTAAAGTTTATGTCGAAGCTAAACTCTACGGTGAAGGGAAAGGTCGCAGCAAGAAAGAGGCTGAAAAGCAGGCGGCTGAGGATGCTATCTCTACGCTGAAAAAACAAGGCTTGCTGTGATGCAAACACCGAGTGTTGAGATTTTCAGAGCAGGTTATCCCAGAAAACGTGGGGATAACTGTTAGACCTGACTTAACCCTAGCCTACGGCGCATTTCTGTACTAGAAACTCCAGCTTCAGAGTGCCGCTGTGTGCGCGATCGTTCAATCAACGCCATGAACTTTGGATTGCTACTCAGCGAGATTGTTTCCATGTCAACATTTTCTAGCGTGACCAATGCTGCTATGGGTTGGCCGTTGCTGATGATAATGACTGGCTCCTCAGTTAGCCCAGAAGCATATTCAGCTAGTGTGGCGGTTGCCTCTGCAATTTCAACGATCTTCATAGGTCATAAACCTCTCCTGCAATACGGACTTGATTTCGTTCCTTGATCCCAACTGCGTTGATAAACACAACTGCTTCAGGCTCCTTTTCCACATCATAGTAGACCCGCAAATCCCCAATCCGAAGTTCCCAAGGGGCGAGTGGATTCGGACGCATCAGCTTACGGTTTTTTGTCGCGACTGTTGGCTGATACATCAACTGCGCGTCAACCGTATCCAAAACGATCGCTTGCTGTCGGGCTGTCAGGCATTGCAAGTGAATTTCTGAATTCAGCGAGTACTCTATACGGTAAGACACTTCTTTGAAATTCCTGAGACTGGTTGGGTAAATCCCTTCAACCCCAGAACAAACAGGGTGATGTGGGCTAAATTTGAGCATTGCGTGTATGCTGTTGTCAACAAATTACCGCGCCAAACTTTAAGCCACAATTCTTTAAGTAAACCTTTAAGCAACCCTAACTGAAATGAAGCGTCTTTCTGTTGCGATCGTCCTCACCCTTGCCCTCACCTCATCCAGTTTCCCTACCCTCAGCAGTTTCGCTCAAACCAACACAGGCAACACCGCAAAACCCACTCGCACCACCAAGCGAAAGGCTCCCTTCGTGCCTCAGTACCGTAAGTCCATGCAATTGGGGTATTTGGCGACAAAGCTAGGGGACTATCAAACTGCCTTGATTAACTTCAAACGCGCCCTGGCTGAGCGTCCCCGCGACCCCTACGCCAGAAAAGCGGTACAAAATACCCAAGCCTACATTGCTGTACAACGGCGGCAGTCCCAGGCAGAGGCACTAACGCCAACCCTAAAGCTAGCGATGGATGCCCGTGATTGGTCTTGTGCAGTGCAAATTGTCGATCGCATGATTGCCCTCAATCCCAAAGGCTCCCAGCGTGAAGCCCAACTCATTGCCTATCGCAGCCAACTGGCAGGCGCAATGAACTCTCCTGGCGGCACCTCAGCATCTTCCGGGGTTTGTTCCAGTCAAAACCAGGTTTAAAGCCATATTCCCTCAACCCGCATGAAATGAGTCGATATGGTTGAAGGCATTTTCCAGTGTCATCATAAAAGTGGTATCTGGACTTGGGATGACTCAAGGTGTTGCCGATCGAGTTGAGCGCGAACGTATGACGAAAGCAGAGATTGAAGCAGCCTTGAGATTGGCGTTCATTCAATGTGCTGCGATCGACTCTCCCCTCACTGAGCAGCAGCAACAAATCTTGCTCCAGGCAGTGCTAGCAATCATTTCTGATGAAGTGAACCCGCAGCAAGCAGCACCCACTCTTAAACGTGCTGACCCGTTTGACACCAATCCCCTAGACGAGCTAGCACCAGAGCAACGAGAAACTCTGCTTCAATTTATTCAAGTCCATGATGACCCGGAACTCTCCTGGAAAGCCAAGCTCCTGAACGACTGGTTGAATGAGCAAGACTCTGGCGCGGTACAATTCATCCGGCTAGAGTATGGTCTGCCGTGGTTAAACCGGGTGCAACCAGAGCATGTCGCAGAATATCTCGCACCAGAGCGCGAAGAGCCAGATTGCTTGCGGGTGGGCGATCGGATTGAAATTTGCAACGCCCTGTGGGAGTGGGTACAGGATGATGGTCCCTGTGTTCGCGAGTGGTTTGCTTGCACTGTGCTGGGACTGCAAAAGCAGGGGCATGGTGATTCCATGGAATCAAGCTGTGTAGTCCGCCTGCAAAATGGCACAGAATACGAGATCCAGGGTGTATATGAATGGAACCGTTACCAGTGGCGATCGTCCCCAGCTTAATACTTAGATGATTCTCAGGAGAACTTCCAGGAAAGAAGATACTGCTGTAGGGGCGAAGCATCCGGCAGATAGAGCCTTGAATCGACCAGAAAGTCATTGCCCGGATGCTAAGTGCAAAGCACACGCTACGCGAACGCCCTTCCGGTACTTTTCTGGAAATCTTCTAAGTTTTATTCTTGAAATTTTAAGGTTTAAAGTAATTGTTCTGTACTACTCTTAATATTGACCGTAATTTTTGATACCCTAAAAAAACACCCTTCTCAAAGCGCACATTAACTAAGGGAGCCATAACCATGGTCAGTGAAGCCGTATCCCAACACCCCCCAGATCTAGAACTATTGCCAGAGTGGAACCCTCCCACGCCGCCCACCGATTTAATCTTTGACGATGGAGAACCTTTGGAGAGTAATCGCCACCGCATTGCCATGAACGTGTTGATCGACTCGGCATTAACCGCCCTAGCTGACACGCCCAACTCCTTTGTGGGCGGCAATATGTTCGTTTACTATAGCCGCAACCAGTCCATGAATAAAGACTTTCGCGGCCCCGATTTTTTCGCTGTCCTAGACGTGGATGGCACACGAGAGCGCCAAGGGTGGGTGACATGGGAGGAAGACGGCCGTTACCCCGATGTCATCATTGAACTGATGTCCCCCAGTACCTCTAAGGTCGATAAAGGGGAAAAGAAGCGCCTTTACGAAAGTACGTTTCGCACAGCCCAATACTATATCTATGACCCCTTCGATCCAAATTCCTTAGCAGGTTGGCACCTGGATGGCTCCCAGCGCTATCAGCCGATCGCCCCCAATGAACGGGGGTGGCTGTGGTGCGAAACCCTGGGATTGTGGGTAGGCCCCTGGGAAGGTCAGTTGCGACGGGAACCCCCTACTGGCACCTGCCACTGGTTGCGGTTCTACGATCGCGCCTTCAATGTGGTTTCTCTGCAAGAAGAACAAGCCCAACAAGCCCAAGAACAAGCCCAACAAGCTCAGGAACAAGCTCAGCAAGCCCAAGAACAAGCTCAGCAAGAACGACAGCGGGCCGATCGCCTAGCTGCTCGCTTAAGAGAATTGGGAGAAGATCCAGAGGCTCCATAACGGGTGCATCTCAACTTTGCAACCACCCGATCCACCCTCACCCTAAATCCCTCTCCCTAGGGAGAGGGACTTTGAATTCCGGCTCCCTTCTCCCCTAGGGAGAAGGGTTGGGGATGAGGGCGGATCGGAGATCTGCAAAAGTGAGATGCTCCCCTCTATAACTGCTTGCCTGGATTTGTGAGTAATTAGATTCTAGGCATCTGACATCTCAGACTCTGCATCCACTGTTACAGCGTCTAGCTTATGGCGATCGAGTTTCAAGATCAGCACTCCTAGCGGTGGCAGACAGAGATCCAAGGAATAGGGGCGATTATGGACTGACCACTCATCCGTCCACTTACCACCCAAATTTCCCATATTGCTGCCCCCGTATTCACGGGCATCGCTGTTAAACAACTCCTTGTAAAACCCCGACTCTGGCACCCCAATGCGGTAATGGGAATGGGGCTGAGGCGTAAAGTTACACACGATCACCACAAACTCCTTCTCCCCTTTCCCTCTGCGGATCAGCGAGACAATACTATGGCGATTGTCACTACAGTCAATCCACTCAAATCCGTCGTGGGAAAAATCCTGAGTGTAGAGCGTGGGTTCACTCCGATAGAGGGTGTTTAGATTCTTAACAAATTGCTGTAGCTTCTGGTGCGGGTCGTATTGCAAAAGATGCCACTCCAGATCACTCCAGACGTTCCACTCACTCCACTGCCCAAACTCCGTACTCATGAATAGAGTTTTTTTGCCGGGATGGGCAAACATATAGGTCAGCAGGCATCGCAGATTTGCGAATTTTTGCCACTCATCCCCCGGCATCTTGCCGATCATAGGACTTTTGCCATGCACCACCTCATCGTGGGAGAACGCCAGCATGAAGTTTTCGCTGAAGGCGTACATGATGCTGAAGGTGATGTTGTTTTGGTGGAATTGGCGGAACCACGGGTCCATGCTGAAATAATCCAGCATGTCGTGCATCCAGCCCATATTCCACTTTAGGTTGAAGCCCAAGCCGCCCACATAGGTTGGCCACGACACCATCGGCCAGGAGGTGGACTCCTCAGCGATCGATAACACTCCAGGAAAGTAGCTGAAGAGCAAATGATTCATCTGTCGCAGGAAATCAGCGGCTTCAATGTTTTCTCGCCCGCCGTACTGATTTGTGACCCATTCCCCTTCCTTGCGAAAGTAGTCGAGGTAGAGCATGGATGCCACAGCATCCACACGAATGCCATCAATGTGATATTTGTCAAACCAAAACAGGGCATTGGCTACCAGGAAGTTTCGCACTTCATTGCGAGCATAGTTAAAAACTAAGGTACCCCATTCTTTGTGTTCGCCCTTACGGGGATCGGCATGTTCGTACAGGTGAGTGCCATCGAAACTTGCTAACCCATGTCCATCACGAGGGAAGTGTCCTGGAACCCAATCCACAAGTACCCCAATTCCCTGTTGATGGCATTGATCGACAAAGTACATGAAATCCTGAGGACTGCCGTGGCGGGAGGTGCAGGCGTAGTACCCCGTCACCTGATATCCCCAAGAACCATCAAAGGGATGCTCGGCGATCGGCAACAGTTCGATGTGGGTAAATCCCAAATCTTTAACGTAGGGAATTAACCGTTCTGCCAGCTCGCGGTAGGTCAAAAACCGTGCCCCGGGTCGGTACTCAGAAACGGGAACCACTGGCTCCGTCTCACCATTGGGTAGCTGGGCAGGTTCCGCAACCGCAGCGTTGAGCCAAGAACCTAAATGCACTTCGTAGACCGATATGGGTTGGGTCAGGGGGTCAATGTGGCGACGCGCTGCCATCCAGTCTTGATCGTTCCACGTATAAGTGCTGAGGTCAGCGACGATCGACGCTGTTTTGGGGCGCACCTCATGTTGGAAGCCATAGGGGTCAGACTTTTCGTAAATGTGACCCGCTTCATTTTTGACTTCGTATTTATAGCGCTCTCCAACCTCCAGTTCAGGAATAAATAAATCCCAAATACCGTGGTTCCCCTTCCGCATCTGGTGTTTACGCCCATCCCACTGATTAAAATCACCTAAAACAGAGACATTGCGGGCATTAGGTGCCCAAACTGCAAAGTAAACGCCCTGAACTCCCTCTACGTTGGCTAAGTGAGCGCCTAGTTTTTCGTAGATTCGGTGGTGATTTCCTTCGGAGAAGAGATGGGAATCAAAATCGGTGAGGTAGGGCGATCGAAAGGCATAGGGATCATAAATAACACGCTCATCCTCCCCTTCTCGAATTCGCAATTGGTAATTCGCTAGCTTTGGCGTATCAATTTGACATTCAAAGAAGTGGGGATGTTGAGTAGACTGCATTGGGTATTCTGCCCGTTCTTCAGGACACACAACCCAGACTCCATCAGCATTGGGAAGGTAAGCTCGGACAACCCAAACGGTTTTGCCATCTTGCTCGATCGCATGGGGTCCTAGTACCTCAAAGGGGTCTTGATGCTGGTTTCCAACAATCCGCTCAATCTGTTCTGAAGAAATCGTCATGGACATGAAGTTACCTAAATGCAATTTGTCGAAAGGCAATTTGTCGAAAGCGTTAATTTTAAGTTTTTGATTCTAAAAACTTAAATTTGAGATTAATGTAGTGAAAAAATGTGAAGAACTAGAGACAATTAGTTATAAATTGTAGTGAATTGGGGTAAACCAGGCAAATCGTAGCCTAAATCCTCAATCATTTCCTAAGCCTTTGTATAGAAGACAGCTAAGGTTAACGATAGAACACTTTGCTCAAATTCCTGCACTTCTGTTCTTTCCAAGGGTGGATGAAGATGCGCTGCAACTATCTCACCCTTGAACGCATAACTTTATTAGGCTGAAAAATTAGGCAGCAAAGTTCACTGCAAAACTTTGCGCCCATGAACTCTAACAAGCTGTAAGAGTAATTTTGCTGGCATGTCTACATCTGTAAAAACTAAGTGATAGTTTCTTAGGTGTAATAACCCCCTGAATATCTGTCTAGCAGACTATATTTGCGAAGGGTTGTGGCAGGCGATCGTATCTGTAGCCCAATTATTTCCCACGTAATAATTCCAACCTGTAGGGGCGATCGATCGTTCTGTCTTCACTCGTTCTGTCTTGACTCAAAATCGATCGACTCAAAATCAAGAATTAAAGTAACTGCTCAGGCTGCTAACTCAATGTTGAGCCTGCCCTCATCCCCCAGCCCCTTCTCCCCCTGGGAGAAGGGGAGCCGGATTGAAGTCCCTCTCCCCAGGGAGAGGGATTTAGGGTGAGGGCAGGCTGAGTAGTTACGAATTAAATAACACCACTTTATTGGATTTCTTCATAAACAAATGTGGGGTTTCCTGGAGCCTCAACCCAATCCAGAACCCTTGAATCCTACAATGTAGGTGCATATACATAACTGGAATTGCCAACCATCGTTAATTCTTGCCCCTCAACCTGCTGCTTATGAGACTTAAAGCCTTAATGGTTGCCTGCCTGCTGTGGTTGGCGATTTGCATTTTCCCCCCTGCGGCTAATGCTCTAACCCAAATCAAATTATTTGATCTGGGTTACCATGAGTGTCCCCTGGATTTGTCTGCTGGGGCGGTGACGAGTGGGGGGGCAGCGATGTCAGCAAACTGTTTCATTGTCACCGGCAAGGCGCAGAATGATTCCGGCAAGCCTGTCGTCAATGCGGATATTTTTGGGCGCATTTACGATGCCGATAATGAACCAGTGATGCAAAACCGCACTCGTTTAGGGGCGATCGAGGAGGTTCCACCGGGCATCAGTGACTTTGAGCTACGCATTACAGTGTCAGCCAATCAAGCTTTACCGTTGAAGTTAAAGCAATTTAAGGCAGCAGGATTTACGGGCAAAGTCCGTCGGTAACGAATGCCCTTGGAAAATGCGATCGTTATAAAGTGGAACTGCAAGAGCAGGGTTAGGACAGTGTAGGGACTACCGAAAATCAAAAACCCCCGAATTCTTGAAGAGTTCAGGGGGCTAAATTTTTAAATCAATGCTAGTTGTTCCAGAATTTGGTTCTAGCTATCTGCCCTAGGTAATACTGCCTGTCGATCGGTGTGAGGGTTCTGCTATTTTGCCCCTAAGAGTGGATTGGCGAAGCAAAGCCGCTCTCAAGGTTTAAGCTATTCCGAAATAACGCTGCTATAACAGCTTTAAAGACTGGACAATCTTTTCAAATTCTAATGGAGTAACACTAGTGTTCTTACCGCATTTGTAGGTATCTTGATAGTAGGCTGAATCACCAACAACAACATTGTAGAGTGGAGAGCGTCCCGATACGGATTTTAGTGTTGCTGGGAAACTAGCCAAATTAGGGTGAATACGTCCCAACTGCTCTGAAGTGGGAGCTTGATTAGCTCCAGAAGGTTGACCAAACAAAATAATCACATCTCCTAACAGAGCCGTGGGGGTTTGGAACTCAAATTCACCTGCTCCACCTCCGACTCCACCGCCCGCTGCATTCACTAGCAGACAGGTATTTTCAGCATTGCGATACAGGATGGTGTAATTAGACCCCTCCCTGCAATTCCCTCTCTGAGGCGCACCAAGTTTACATAAGTTAGCAACAACCTTAGAAACTTTGAAACTATCTGGCACATAGGTAGGAATCACAATGGGGATGCCTAATTCTTTCAGAGATGCTCTTTGAACGTTATCTAATCCACTAGAGGCGAATTTATCGCTGACTAAAACTTGCTCTGGCTTTTCGGTTGGTGTGCCAGGCTGAGCTTCGGAAGATGGCTGTGCGATCGAAGCAACGGGAGTACTAGCAGGTGAGCTAGCCAACGGTTTAGTTGCAATAGAATCTTGAGTACAGCTAGTCAGACCTAGCCAAGCAATTGCTACTAGCAGCAACCCAGTTATTCTATTTGAATGCTTCATCCTTACTGTTGGAATATTATTCCAGGCATATTATTAATAGTTGAATCAATCTGTTAGTAGTCTGCGGCGTAAGTGAGGTTACCATCGCAAAACTCAGGCAAGGGGCTTAAGCCCCTTGTTACAGGGCATCTAAGCTTGCGCCGCTGTGTACTAGTAGCACGCACAAAGCAATCCATAGGTAAACGGGGACTTGCCCATGAATCTAAACCGGGATGAGGAAGCTAAACACAAAGGGTAGAACTACTTGTTGAATCACTCGAATGAGAATAAGAGCAAGCATGGGTGAGAAATCCATCCCTCCCATAGTTGGAATGATTCCGCGAAAGACATTGAGAAAGGGATCGGTAATCTGTCTCAACCACGATAAAGGAGCGTTGCTCCAGTCCATGTTAAACCAGCTCAGTAAAAGGCGAATCAGTAGTAAGAGGGAGTAAAAACCAAGGAAGTTTTGGAGGACTTGGTATACGAGAGGTAAGAGGGGCATCACAATTTCCTTTGGGTAATTAATGGAAGGTCAAGGTGGCTTTTAAATATAAGCTTGGTTAAAGCTTGATTACGTGAATCTTAGGGAAAATCAGACAACTGAGGCGCGATCGACAACTAATTTTACACCAATGAAATCAAGCATCTTTGGCAAACGATCGCTTCGGTTCTTCTTCGTGAAGGTTGCCGTTGACATCGCTGAGTTGTTGCCGCACATCGTCGATCGCATTATTTAACTGAGCAATTTTATCTTCTAGCCCCTGACGTGCTTCTTCAATGTTATGTCCGGTAGCTGCTTTGCTCATTTGCTTCTTGCGCTTCGGAGTTGCGGTGGCATCAGGGGTTAGCTCTTTGTACCGTGTGGAAACGATCGCCGCGCCCACAATGCCGCCCACGATCCCACCAAAAATGGCTCCGGTTAAAAATCCACCCGCAAAGTTGTTCTGATTGCTCATGATTCGTCGTAATTCTGTTTATAGCTTAACTTAAGAACTGATTCAGGAAGCCATGGAGCGGGTGAAGTGCCGCCCAGGAAATGATTTTTCGAGGGCCGACTCAGGTACCAAAGGTACGATCGCCCGCATCCCCTAAGCCAGGAACAATGAAGCCATGACTGTTCAGCCCTTCGTCGATCGCCGCTGCGTAGATGCTCAACTCAGGATAGGCTGCGGCTAGCTTCTGCAAGGCTGGGGGAGCCGTCACCACCGCAATAATGCGTGTCATGGCTGGGTTGATGCCCCGTTGCGTGAGGGCTGTCATTGTCGCCATCATCGTCCCTCCTGTGGCCAACATCGGCTCTGGGATCAGCACCCGCGTTTCAGGATCAAACCGATCGGGCAACTTGTTCAAGTAGCACGTTGCATCCAATGTCGCTTCATCTCGTGCAAAGCCGATGTGATAGACCGAGGACAAGGGCAACAACGCTTGAGCGCCATCAAGCAGAGCCAGCCCTGCTCGCAAAATAGGCACAACCGCAACGGGAATGGTGGGATTGATGAACGTAGCTGGACAGGGAGCCAGGGGTGTTTCCACTTCGGCTTCCACAGTCGGTAGCCACGGGCGCACCATCTCATCTCGCATAGCTTCATAGGTCAACCAGCGCCCCAGTTCACTCATGGCGCTCCGAAATAAAGAGGTCGGCGTAGCGGCATCGCGCGCGACCCCTAACCAATGTCGGATGAGGGGGTGAGCCGGGACGTTGACGCGCAATTGAGGAGGCATGGGTTTATGGCTGATTCAGCAGTCATTATCATAGGCGATCGTCACAATGGGCGATTCTATAGATTCTCCGTCAGAATGCCAAAAGTGATAGCTGTTACTTGAAAGAACCCCTAGTGCAGGCTGGTAGGAATAGCTGAGCAGCACTCAAAACAAAACTCAAAACTCAAAACTATCCCCCTAACTGGTCAGAAACTTCTGCCAAGCTGCATTGGCTCCGCAATTCTGGAGGAAAATGGCAAGTTGCCAAAATTGAGATTGCAGAGCTTTTTAGGTAGGAGAGACTAAATCCAGAGCGATCGGAGCCTGTCAGACTCAGTTAGCTATTGACAAAAATTCTTATTAAGAATATCGTAACTTCAGTGTTCTCCTCTCTGAGGATCGGTAGGGGGATGGGTTAGCAAGCGCTAATTCGTCCCCTTTTTTTGCCCAGATGCTGGCTGATATTTCGTCTGAGTGGACAGCGCTCCTACACTCACCCATGTACACTAGGCTGTAGACGCACCGATGGATGCGATCGTCTACACCTTGCCATTTCTGAGTCTGCCATTTCTGAGTTTTGCCCTTCTGGAACCGCCCATGCTCACATCTTCCTACGCTGCCAATTCTCCATCTCAGCAACCCCCAAAGACTAGCGTTGTTGATCCTGAGTCCAACAAACCTGCCTTTGATGTCATTGTCATTGGGTCTGGCATTGGGGGGTTGGTCACCGCCACTCAACTGGCTGCCAAGGGAGCCTCGGTGTTGGTGCTAGAGAGCTATGTGATCCCCGGTGGCAGTGCAGGCTATTTTGAGCGATCGGGCTATCGCTTTGATGTGGGAGCCTCCATGATTTTTGGGTTTGGCAAACGGGGCACCACAAACCTGCTCACCCGTGCCTTGGAAGCGGTTGATGTCCGGCTAGAAACGATTCCCGATCCTGTTCAGATCCACTACCACTTGCCCGATAGACTGGATTTGAAAGTGCATCAGGATTATGAGAAATTTTTGCAACAAGTTATTGCTCACTTTCCCGACGAAGTGCAGGGAATTCGCCAGTTTTATGATGAATGCTGGCGGGTGTTCAACTGCCTCAATTCGATGGAGTTGTTGTCCTTGGAAGAACCCCAATATCTGCTCCGAGTTTTCTTGCAGCATCCCCTTGCTTGTTTAGGATTGGTCAAGTATTTGCCCCAAAATGCGGGAGATGTGGCGCGGCAGTTCATCAAAAATCCGCAATTGCTGAAGTTCATTGATATGGAGTGCTACTGCTGGTCAGTGGTGCCCGCCGATCGCACCCCGATGATCAACGCCGGTATGGTGTTCAGCGATCGGCACTATGGCGGTATCAACTACCCCAAGGGCGGGGTGGGACAGATTGCCCAAAAGTTGGTGGAAGGGCTGGAAGCAGCCGGGGGACACATTCGGTACAAAGCCAGAGTGAACCAGATTTTGCAGGAGCAGGGCCGAGCCGTGGGGGTACAACTCATATCTGGCGAGAGGTATTACGCCAAACGCATTGTCTCCAACGCCACCCGTTGGGACACCTTTGAGAAATTGGTGCCCTCCCCCCTGCCCCGGGCCGAGCAGCAGTGGCAGAAACGCTACCAAAAATCCCCCAGTTTTCTCAGCCTGCACCTGGGAGTCAAAGCTGAGGCAGTGCCAGAGGGCACCGAATGTCACCACATTTTGTTGGAAGACTGGGCACAAATGGAGGCAGAGCAAGGCACCCTGTTTGTCTCAATTCCGACGCTCCTAGACCCCAGCCTTGCCCCACCGGGACATCATATCATCCATGCCTTTACCCCCAGTTGGCTGGAGACGTGGCAAGATTTATCCCCCAGTGACTATAAGTGCCAAAAAGAGGCGGCAGCGGCGCGATCGATCGCCCGCCTAGAAAAAATCTTGCCCAACCTAAGCCAGTTTGTGGACTACCAGGAAATTGGTACACCCCGCACCCACCGCCGGTTTCTCAATCGGCAAGATGGCACCTACGGGCCCATTCCCACTCGCAAGCTAGCGGGTTTGTTGGGGATGCCCTTCAACCGCACGGCAGTTCCCGGACTCTATTGTGTGGGAGACAGCACGTTTCCTGGACAGGGGCTAAATGCGGTTGCATTCTCTGGGTTTGCCTGCGCCCATCGGGTCGCTGTGGATTTGGGATTTTAGGAGATTTTAGCGATTTGGAGCACTAGTGTTCTGTCAAAAAAATTTGAGGGGTCGAAGACCCCTCAAATTTTAACTCCAGCTAACCTCCTGGCTTTCAGCTACCCGTCAATTAATGATTGACAGACTACTAGGTTAGATATGCATTGGAGCAATTCTGTGTCCAAGGAACTGTACTGTTAGTGCAAGTTTCTATTAATACAACTTTGCATCGGAAGAGAAGCACACATTGGGTGGGGGCGGGTCTACAAATCAAGCTGTAAAGCCCGACCAATTGGAGTAAACCTGTCCCCATAGACAGACAGTGGTCAACTAGTTTTTTAATCTATTTTGAGAATAAATTTAATGTGAATCCACTGAGGTTTAACTCTGTCTATTCTTGTGTGACAAGAAAGTAGGAAGGAGATACGTTACTTCAAGTTCATCGTAAAGTCAGCACTATCCTTAGTATCGATCTCTAGAAACTTCTCCCAGCGGGTGTTGGCACCAGAACACTTTTTGTCAGATCCAGTAAGCTGGAACTGCTTGCTAGACACACAGAATCGGTTATCTCCCCGCCAGACATAATCACCATCCGTTTCCCCAAAGTAGTAGTAATAGCGATTTTTCAACGGCCCTTCCACCGCAGTGGCGCATTCTCCTGGCTGAATATTGAGCCATCCTTGGGATTTCCAGTTGTTGTTACCCAGGCTGTAGGCAATGGCGACATAGGCCTTACCTTCGCTAGCCTGATTACAAAAAGTCAAAGAGGCATCAGCCGGGCGAGCAAAGGCAACACTAGCTCCCAACCCACTGGCGATCGTCAACGACAAACCCACTAGCCTCTGCATCTTCATCATCATGTGCTCCTCGAATAACTAAAAATTGACGTTGGACTGTTGATCCAAACATAGGCAGACGAGGAATTTCCGTTAAAGTTGCGCCCCATAGTCCTAATTGAGTGAGTTGCACTCCTGAATCCTTGTCATCAGTAAGTTTATATCTTTTATTGGTAATTTATTCTATTAGTTATTTGTCTCATTCTAAATCTTTCAATCCATTAGGGAAAGCAGGGATTTCTTAACACTTTGTCCTGAAACTGACCAATTCAAGCGCGATCGATATTCACCAAACGCGGTTAGTGCCAAATCTTGATAACGCTGATAGTTAGTGAATACATTGGTAATGTAGTTACAGTAATCTGCAACGGCTTCTTTGGCAAATAGCTTCCCGTTCAAATCATCTGTGATAATTGATGGAATTCCTCCGATATTGGCAGACAAACAAGGCACTCCAAATGAATTTGCCTCTGAAAAAACAACTGGCGTACATTCCGCCCTAGACGGCAAAATTAAGAAGTGCGATTGAGCCAAGAGTTGGCTGAATTGTTGTTGTCCTACTGCGGTGGATTTGCTGATAAAACCAAGGGATTTAACATAATTCGGCAATGGCTCTGCAATCAAAGGTTGACAGCCTACGATGGTCAACTCTGTCTTTAACCCGGCTTGATTCAGTTGAGTGGCAACGGCTAAAGCAATATCTCCTCCTTTCCTCAACCAGTTCACTCCTAAGAACAAAAGATGACATTGATCAGTGGATCTGGCTTGCACCATCGCCTGTATATCTGCCTCAGTTCGATCGCCTGCAATATTGGCTCCAAAGGGCACAACTTTAACCTTAGAAGGGGAGATTTGATAATCATTAATCGCACTTTTAGCCGCCCATTCTGATGAATAAATGGCCAAGCTACATCGCTCTAATGCCGCCTTTTCCATCGCGTGACCGTGGCGAACACTTTCAGCGCAAAGCTGACTAAATTCAGGATAGAAATTGAGCATGGCTGCAAATGTCGCGTCTGTCCAAAAAACGATCGGTTGCTGACAGTCTAAGTAGGCGATCGACACCGTTCCTGGACTTAAGACAACCTCTGCATTGGATTGCTTCAAGCGAGTCTGAATTTGCCGTGCATAGCCTTGTAAAATTGCTGGCTCTCGATCGCGCAGATACCGTTGATTGCGAAAATAACGGTAGGCTAATTGTTTAGCCTTAAATAACAGCGAATAATCCTCTCGCAGTGCCCCCATAAACTCCACAGAAATAGACTGCTGTTGCAGGGACTGAGCGATGTGGTAGCCCAAACCCGACCATTTCTGAACATTCGCCGCATCGTAAGGTGTAACGTAAGCTAGGCGCATTGAGTCATTGGTCATTGGTTCCCATCCCCCATCACTCCATCACCGTACTTTCCCATAAAGCGTATCCCGTTGCCGATCGGGTCGGTTGAGAGAGCGAATGGCTGCTTGCAGAGTTGCCACCTCCATGCAAGTGCCACCGATCGCCCCAGCCATCGTCGTGATATGTTCTTCCATCAGCGTGCCACCGAGGTCATTGCAGCCCCAGTTCAACGCCATTGTCGCCCCAGCCAGCCCCAGTTTCACCCAACTGGGTTGGTGATTGGGAATCCAGCGCCCCAAAAAAATGCGGGCAACAGCAGTCAGGAGGAGGGCATCTGCCAAAATGGGCTGATCTCTGCCGACCCGATGACGTAAGGGTTTTGGGGCTTCCTGACCCACGAAGGGCAGCACAATAAATTCAGTGATTCTGCCGGGATAATTGCGTTCCAGAGCCGTCTGTTGTAGCGATCGGAGCAAACTCAAGTGCTGAATCTGCTGTTCTGGCGTTTCGATGTGACCAGAGAGCATGGTACTGGTGGTGCAGAGTCCCAGACGGTGGGCAGTGCCGACAATTTCTAACCAAGTTGCCGTATTAATTTTTTCGGGACAAATGATTCGACGCACCGCATCATCCAGCACCTCTGCTGCCGTCCCTGGCAAGGAACCAACCCCCGCATCTCGCAGCGCCCCAATCACATCGGCGTAACTCAAGCCATCCTGTCTGGCAATAAATTCCACTTCCTGGGGAGAAAACGCATGGAGATGGAGGTGGGGAAACTCAGTTTTAATGGTTGCAATCAACTTCAGATAGTAAGGCAAACTAGCACCCTGGATTTTCGCTCCCGGATGCAGCCCCCCTTGCATACAAATTTCTGTGGCTTCTCGCTGCACGGCATCTGTTGTTTTTTCTAGAATTTGGGCAAAGTCGAGCCAGTAGGAGTCGGCTTCCCCAGTATCGCGACGAAAGGCACAGAAACTGCAATGCTGTTCGCAGATGTTGGTGAAGTTAATGTTGCGGTTGATGACATAAGTTACAGTGTCACCAACCTGCTGATGGCGGAGACGATCGGCAGCATCACGAATGTGTTCGATCGCCTCTGGATCTCGCGCCCGCAGTAAGGCAACTCCCGCCTCAGGAGATAAATCCTCACCCGCCAGGGCTTGCGCCAAAATTTGATCTACGGTTACAGTGGGCACGTTTCAGATATCCTCTGAGAAATCAAGAATAGCGTTGGGATTGCTCTCTCTATTCTGGTCACAAACGCTAGATAGAAGCCATTTCTACTCACACAGTTTCCCGAAATATACCAAAGGGTTGATGTTTGTCTAGTATGGAGCAGGGTCAACTCACAGTTTCAAGCAATATTTTTTCTGGTTTACGCTGTGTTGACGGTTTGCAGCCAGCCATTCTGAGTGGTAGTTGACTCAATCATTTTAAGGAGAGTTTGATAATGTCTGGTTCAAAGCCAAGTTTCTTGCTGCCTGCGATCGGCGTAGTGGCATTAGTTGCCGGGGGCGTAGGAGCCTATGTCTATTTCAATCAAGGGGGTAGCCTCACGCCCCAATCTAGCGCCAAGCTAGTTCCCAACAACGCACTGATGACGACGTTTATCTCTACAGACGATCGCGCTTGGGATAAATTACAAAAATTTGGCACCCCAGAAGCTCGGCAGCAAGTCGAAAAGGGAGTGCAGGAGTTTCGGACAAAAATGCTGGCTGACACGAACTTTGATGTTGACAAAGACCTCAAGCCCTGGGTGGGAAATGTCATGGTGGCTGTGATGCCGCCGGGTGAAGCTGGGAAGACACGCAATTCCAATGTTCTATTTGTGGTGGGTATTAAAGACAAATCAAAGGCTTTTAATTTCTCCAGCAAGATTAAAGAACAAAAGGGTGCTGCCACTAAAGAGGTGGACTACAAAGGCGTGAAAATCACGGAAATTACTGAGCAGCCAAAAAATAATTCTTACCATCTGGCTGTTTTGAACAATACGCTGGTGTTATCCGCCGATCGCACTGTGGTACAGCAGGCGATCGACACATCTAAGGGAGAACCTTCCTTCGCCACCAGAGCCGGGGTTGACAAGTTATTGTCCAAAGGCACGGGAGTGCAGAACCCCCTAGCCGAAGTGTATATTCCTGATTATGCAACCGCCTATCCTCAGCTCGTTCGCACCGATGCTTCTCCAGTTCCTTATCTAGGAGATTTAGCTCAACCCAAGCAGATCCAATCCCTTGTTGCAGGAGTGGGCGTTGATGATATGGGAGTCCGCCTCAAAATGACCACGGAACTGAACCCCACCGCCTTAAAAGTAGACTACAAGCCTGTTTCTGGGGACGTAGTCTCTCAGTTTCCCAGCGACACCTTAGCGGTAGCCGGAGGGCAAGGACTGAAAAGTTTGTGGTCAGCCATGACTGCCCAAACGAGTGACCCAAGTGTCCAAAACCTGGTTAAAGCGACTCGCACCCAGATCTCAGAAAGCTTGAAACTGGATGCAGATAAGGAGGTCTTTGGCTGGATGGATGGCGAGTTTGCCTTGGGGATTATTCCTGCCAAGGAAGGCATTCTCAGTCAATTTGGAGTGGGCCCGGCTCTGGTGATCAGGACGAGCGATCGACCCACTGCTGAGGCAACTTTAGCTAAATTGGATGCGTTGGCAAAATCCAACAATCTCATCGTGGGTGAGCGGCAGGTTCAAGGCAAATCGGTGACCGAGTGGACTGTGCCTGTGCAAGGAGCTTTCCTGGGGCATGGCTGGCTCGATCAGCAATCGCTCTTTATTGCGATGGGCCCGCTAGTGGATGTGATTGCCGCCAAGCCCCAAGCAGCGCTTAACAGTGGCGACACGTTTAAGTCTGCCACTGCATCGTTGCCAAAATCCAGTAGTAGCTATTTCTATCTGGACATGGAGAAAACCCTAGCTCTGCTTACTGAGAAGGGGTTCTTCAAAGCTCAGGGCAGCAATTCTGCTGGGGGTGATGCTGTTCTTCAATCCATCCGCGGGATTGGGCTGACCGCTGTTCAACTTGACTCCTCGACGAATCAGTTGGAAGTGTTGGCTGCTCTCAAGCCAAGCAGCACGACCAAGTAAGAGGGATTGTGCCGACCTCTTGAACGAGGATGTGACATAAATGAAGGGCGATCGGTTAAGCCGATCGCCCTTCACCAAAGCTTCATACTGTCCATCTGAGCGGCTACCAACAACCTCTACTGCCAAACCGACCAAAGCTAATCCATTTCAACTAGGTTGTTAGGCTGGTGGCGCTGAGCAATCTGGAGCAATAATCGCAGTGCTTCATTGACAGAGGCATCCGTCGGAAAAGCTGTGGCAATATCAGGATCTAAGAGAACCAAATTTGTTTGCGATCGATATCGTTCGACATACTTGCCCCTCACACCTCCCGCCATCTTGGAGAAGTCATATTCAGCGCGGAGTTCATCGTCTAGCTCGTCAACTTCCTGATTCATAAAATCTCCTTTCCTGGCGAGTGGCTCTGCGGGCGCTAATGATGCGAGTATAGTTCTCTCGGTCAGTATGGCAGACAACTAATAATTGCCCTGACCTAGACATCCCAATCATAACGTAGCGATTTTCCCCAATGGAATGATCAGGGTCAGGAAACGTTACCGACAGCGAGTCATCAAATACAGTTGTGGCTTCTGGGAAAGAGATAGCGTGCTTTCTCAAATTGGTCAAAGCTTTGTCTTGATTCCACTCGAATTGCATGCACAATCTCTCATCACCAGCGACTTCAGCGGTTTAAGAGTATCAAACCATTAAAGCGATCATAAGCCTTAAAGAATCAGCGACGGGTGAAGGCTGGTTGCATCGGTTTTGTGGCGATCGTTGATGTCGTTGGCGTGTTGTCTGGCTGGAGCATTGTATTTTGGGCCAATCGTCCATCTTCCATGTGTACCAGGCGATCGGCGACATCCAAAATTCGGTTATCGTGGGTCACCATCAGAATCGTACAACCTTGCTCCTTCGCCAACTTTTGCATCAAGGTCACCACATCTCGCCCCGATTTGCTGTCTAAAGCCGCCGTTGGTTCATCAGCCAGCACCAACTTGGGCCCACTGACCAAGGCCCGCGCAATGGCCACCCGCTGCTTTTGTCCACCCGATAGACTATCTGGGTAGTAGCTCATGCGATCGTCCAAACCCACAGATGCCAGCATGTGCGCCGCCCTGGTTTTCTTTTCCTTCTCAGGCATGGGATGCAATTCCAGGGACATTTGCACGTTTTGCAAAGCGGTCAGTGACTTGAGTAAGTTGTGTGCCTGGAAAATATACCCAATTTGTCGCCGCACCTGGATTGAGTCGCCCTGTCTGGCTCCACACAGTTCTTGCCCTAGGATCTGCAAGCTGCCTTCCTGAGCCGATCGCAAGCTTCCAATCAAGGTTAGCAGCGTTGTTTTGCCTGAACCAGATGGGCCCGTCATAATCACGATCTCACCGGGTGCGACTGCTAGATTGATGTCAAACAAGATTTGCTTGCGCAATTGCCCTTGACCAAAGTAATGATTTAGGCTCTGGATGGCAATAACAGGGGTTGAAGACATAGCTTCCCTCGTTGAATGGATAAAGCAGAAAAGTGTCTAAATATAAAATAATTTGTATTACTTAATATTTTATCAGCTATACCAGCAACATAGGTTAACACTTCAGATAGAACGGTCACATAAAAAATTCTTTCTTGAATCTTATTACTAAATGTAAATCTGATATTGTACGGTACAACAACTACTTAGATAGCTATAAAAATCGCTAAAACTCATACCTAGAAAAAACTCAGCAATGACTCGTTTTTATCACGACCAATTCGCCAAACAGTATCTCGAAGAGCTACTCACCCCCTTGGGGCACGTCGAGATTAGCAAAGAAGTCTCAGGAGAAGCTCGCCAAATCGACATCTGGTTCAAT
>Ga0209181_10000795_pt1 | contig 58015 bp, 56 predicted proteins | sample MAT05_FD_187208 | JGI IMG/M metagenome (GOLD analysis project Ga0209181, IMG submission 187208) | Freshwater microbial communities from Lake Fryxell liftoff mats and glacier meltwater in Antarctica - MAT-05 (SPAdes) (version 2) | ecosystem: Environmental > Aquatic > Freshwater > Ice > Liftoff...
TTTTTGAACGTCTTGCTTTGGGGCAGACGTTGGTTTAACAACTCGAATTGCGATTCGGTTAAGTCGGTGGTGTATGCCATTGCCTTAGTAAAGATGATTCCTTATTAAACTGCAAACAGGTTCTATATCTGGCTCCCGGTTATGGTTTCACCGATCGCAACCACCCATCCCTTTGCAATCATCCCCAGCCTTTTAGGATTTAACTCACGTGAATGCACTCACTCCAACTTTATTGAGAAAAACCATAGCGTGGCTACTCTGGCTAGCATTTGTAGGGTATACCCTTTGGATTGCCCCCCTAGACCACCCCACCACAGCCCCCGTGGTCAAGAAACTATTGACCTTAAAGTGGGCAGAGTTAAACCCCTATGTCGTTGCGCTCTTTAGCCTGATGGGAGTGTGGCCCATGATCTACGCTTGCCTCATGTTTGCCGATGGCAGAATGCAGCGGTTTCCAGCTTGGCTCTTCTTCCTGGGATCAAATATTGCCGGAGTCATCTCTATTTTGCCTTACCTGGCGCTGCGTGAACCCAGCCAAACATTTTTAGGGCGCAAAGATAGACTATTGAAATCCCTAGATGCCCGCACTACTGGCGTAATTTTGAGTGTCATCACCCTGGGCTTGTTTAGCTACGCTGGATTTGCAGGCAACTTACCCAATTTCATCCATCAATTACAGACAACTCCTTTTCTGTACATGATGAGCCTGGATTTTTGCTCCCTTTGTTTAGTATTTCCATTCCTGCTAGGAGATGACATGGCGCGCCGGGGTTGGCGAGATCGGCGGAGGTTCTGGCCGATCGCCCTACTGCCGCTTCTCGGACCCCTAGCCTATCTCTGCCTGCGCCCACCTCTCCCAGAAACTGCCCCAGCACAATCTAAAGTGCCGCACCTTACATCCTTCCTCGCCCCTTAAAAAATCGGCTTCCCCGAATTGTCGGTAAGATTTCGATCCTCTTTTTACGTTCCCACCCCCTAAGAACCTAGTGCAGGCTGGTAGAAATAACTGAGCAGCACTCAAAACTCAAAACAATCCCCATAACTGGTTAGAAACTTCTGCCAAGCTGCACTAGGAAAACCTTAGAAAAATAGAGATAAAAAGAGACACCAGCGGTTGCGATCGTTACATTAGTAGAGGAGCGTAGTAAGCATTCGCACACAAAACATGAGCAGAAAAATTGCACTTTGGGCGCTTTGGGCTGGCTTTGTGGCCTATGCAACGCTGCTAGCACCTCCCGATCGACCAGAAACCCTGTCCCTGATTCAAGACTTGTCCACAGGGCATTGGGAAGGGATTAATCCGCTAGTGAGTGCCTTATTTAATATCATGGGAGTCTTCCCCGTGATTTACAGTGCGTTGCTGTTTATCGATGGCAGAATGCAGAAATTGAAGGCGTGGGTCTTCGTGCTGGGTTCCTTTGCTCTAGGTGCCTTTGCGCTACTCCCCTATCTAGCATTGCGAGACCCGAATCAGGAATTTTCAGGGAAGAAGGGTTGGTTAATCAATCTCCTCGATTCTCGCTGGACAGGGGCGCTAGTGGCGATCGGAGCCTTTGCTCTAGTTGTCTATGGTTTCACCAATGGCGACTGGAACGATTTCGTGCAACAGTGGCGCACCAGCCGGTTTATCCACGTCATGAGTCTAGACTTTTGCCTGATGACTCTACTATTTCCTACCCTTTTGGGTGACGACATGGCTCGGCGTAATCTCCGGAATTCGGCGGTCTTTTGGCTCGTTTCCCTCATTCCAATACTGGGACCAGCCGCCTACCTAGCCCTGCGGCCGCCCTTGAAGGCTGACCCCGAACCTGAGGTCAATCTTTCTATTTCAGGCTAAAAACCATCAGAGACTGGCAGTTTAGTAAAATGCCATCTGGGTAGGATGGGTAAACGAGCATACCCATCTCGTAAATTTTGGTCGGCAATTTATTTTGTCCCAATTCTCTAATTTTTAAAGCGGCAAGAGCGATCGTTGGCATGTAGGGCAAACCGCATGAATCGTCAACTGGCAATCTAGCAGATGATAGCCCTCTTTTTGTGAGGTTTTAGTGCCCACCTTCAGCACCGCATCACTTTTGAACTCGATCGTCTTGTTGCATCGAACGCAAATCAAATGATGGTGGTGATAGGGGTAGGGCTGGTTGATCTCATAATGCTTGTGACCTTCTGCCAATTCCAGTTCCCGCAGGATGCCCATCCGCGCCATCAATTTCAAGGTGCGGTAAATCGTAGAGAGACTAATTTGCTCACCTTGGCTTTCCAGCAGGTCAAAGAGATCTTCAGCACTCAGGTGATTGCCCTCTGGCAGATTTTGAAAAATCTTCAGAATTGTTTCTCGCTGGGGAGTTAAGCGCCAGCCCTTTTCATTTAGTTCAGCTTTTAGGGAGTCAGTTGTGTAGAGAGGCATAACTTTATTCTCAATAATGCGCCTTTATTGAGAAGGATACACAATCCTGACTTGATTTTCAAGAAAATCACCTTATTGAGAATAACCTTAACAACGAACCTCGTTGATTCCCATACAGAGAAATTTTTCTCAGAGATCTCCTTAGGAGATCTCTGAGAAAAATTTCTCTGTTGCACGGGCGAAGCATTCGGGTAGTGATCTGTTAGTCAATTCAAAAGATCACTGCCCAAATGCTAAGTGCAAAGCACACGCTACGCGAACGCCCCTACATTTCCTGGTATAAACTTTTCTGGAAATCTCCTTAACCCAATGACTCCAGGTAGTCGCGGACTCGATTGCGGCGCTTGGGTTGGCGTAACTTTTGGAGCGCCTTGGCCTCAATTTGTCGCACTCGTTCCCGGGACAAGTCCAGCGCCCGGCCAATTTCTGCCAGGGAGTAGGGATGCCCATCATCCAAGCCAAAACGCATTTGGATCACATCGCGCTCACGGCTGGTTAGATCATCCAGCAACTGTTGCAAGTCCCGCCGCAGTGCTTCTCGCATCAGCACTTCTTCCGGCGAGACTTCCTCCGTTTCCAGAAGGTCGCCTAGCTCAGTATCTTTTTCCTTACCCACCTTTGTTTCGAGGGAGACCGATCGGGGCACTCGCAGTAGCACTTCCCTGACCTGGGGCGCGGTCATGTCCAGTTCTCCCGCGATATCTTCGATCGTGGCAGTCCGACCTTTTTCCTGGGAAATCTTGCGTTGTGCCTTTTTGATTTTGTTGAGCTTTTCAGTGATGTGAACTGGCAGGCGGATTGTGCGACTTTGGGTGGCGATCGCCCGCGTGATCCCCTGACGAATCCACCAATACGCATAGGTACTGAAGCGGTATCCTTTCGTGGGATCAAACTTTTCGACTGCCCGTTCCAATCCCAACGTGCCTTCTTGAATCAGGTCTAGTAACTCTAGCCCCCGGTTCTGGTATTTCTTGGCAACTGAGACTACTAGCCGCAGATTCGCCTTAATCATGTGTTCTTTAGCACGAACACCATGAGTCTGGATCTGCTCCAACTCCTCCACGGTGATCCCTGCCAACTCTGCCCAATGGCGTTTTCCTGCTAACAAGGTTGGTTTCAAATCAACCAAGGACACCCCTGCCTCTGCGGCCCAACGCTCGAAAGAGGGACGGTGACCCAGATGCGACGCAAGGCAATCATGAACATGGATGAGGCGAACATATTGACTGATCAAGCCATCGGTCTGGGTTGCTGCCTCATTCCGCATTTCGATAAGTCGCATGTGGCGTTGCACCGCTTGGGCTTCTGAGACTTCTTCATCGCGCCCCAGCAACCGGACTCGACCAATTTCTTGCAGGTAGAGCCGTACCAAATCAGTGGTTCGCCGACTTGCAACTTTATGCAGGGCAGCCGTGCTAGCGTAATCTACATCTGAGTCACCCAGTTCATCAGAGCTGGGGTCATCCTCATCAGTGGCACGACTTAAACGAAAACTGGGAGCATCCAGCCGTTCCGATAGATCCGCTTCAGAGGTATCGTGATAGTTTGCATCAGCGTAGAAGGATGTTGCTGGCATGGTGATTGTCTCAGTTGCTGTGGATCACAAGTAGACTCGACTCAGAACTCTGTGCTGTTAGTATTCCCTTTAGTCGAAGACTGGCGATCATGGGATGGAGTTCCCTGTAGTAAGTTCAGTGTCTGCCCAGGTTCAACCGGAAATTTAATCACAAGGTTTTCTCAGGAAAGGCAGTAGCCCTGAGAAACCTTGGCTAAGGGAAAGTAGCTAAAGGTACGAGCTGGGGAACAATTTGCAGCATATGAGTTGAGTAGTACGCTAATCTACACTCCCTGCTTGCTAGTTTCCTGAAGTCTGTAAAAAGAGTTTGTTACTAGGACATGTCATCAATTGGCTGGTATTCCTCACGGAGTCTGGATTCTAGCCTTGAGCTTGTTTTTGATGGGTAGCCATGAAAGCCTTGCTCTGACTACATTCCAGATTTAAATGATGACACGCCTTAAGATAAAGGTAACCGGCTCTCCCGACTTATCTGTGAAAAGAGTATCTCTCGATCCTCTTTTCACTCCCGTAAAAATCCCAGAGTGTTGAGGATTCTTGCTGATAAGCGACACTTATCAACAAAAACCAGGAGAGTCAGGTAAACAAAGTAGAGTTGAGCTATGAAGCTAGAGAGCCTAATAGCGCCTGATAAATGGGTGATGGTGCAATGGGAACGGTGGAGCTACAACCTCCGGCAAAGCTAGAGGCTTTAAGCAGGAGCCGCTTTGAGCAGGTTGTGCTTACCCCCTATCAATAGGTGCAAGTGATAAAATCAACCTATTTCTATAAATAAGGAGTAATTCGGTGGTAAATCCTGGACAACCCCAACCAAAGCCTTTCAACGCCCTCAAGTGGCTAGCGATCGGCTGCGGGGGGCTATTTTTACTGGGTGCATTGGTGATTGCTGCCCTAGTGGGGGGAGCAGTTTTCTTTGCAAATAAAGTCGTTGATCCCAAAGAATCTCTAAAGACAGCCAAGAGCATGGCGGATTACACCATTCCAGGCGGAGAGGTGGGTTTGAAGAATTTCAATATCGGCCCGATCAAAGTTGCCCAGGTGGGGAGCAGCACCAAGCCCCCCGATCTCGTTCTCACAGTGGTTGCTGTAGACGGAGTAGCCGCATCTCCGTCCTCCTCTTCACCAGACGCACCGTCTCAACCACCCAGGAGCAAACAAGTGGATATGAACTCATGGCAAGACTTAAGCGAAAAGGAGATGGAGGGCATCTTGGACACAGCCGATCGGAAAACCGAAAATAAGCAACTTTGTGGACAACCTGTGGCTGTCGCTGTCCAAACTGGAAAAATGACCGTTGCGGGAAAAGAGCTACCCGCTGTCAGCTATGAGGCTTCCGCTCGGTTCAAAGAGAGCGAACGAATTGTATTGCTGATCGCCAATGGAGAACGTGCCCAAGAAAACGTTGAGTCTGTTTTCAACTCAATTCAGTGCAAGTAATTGGCCCATGACGCTTAAACTTCAGCATTTTACAGTTTTGTCTGGGTTAGCGGCTCTGTTGGTAAGCGTTTCTCCTAGCTTTGCCGCCCAAGTGCCGATCGCCCCTCCCTCTGCTCCACACCCTTTGGTGGCTCGTGTCCTGGCCCAAACGACCGCCACAGATTTCGTTAAACGCGGCATCACCAAGGGTAAAAATGGTGACTTTAAAGGCGCACTCGCTGACTTCAATCAAGCCTTGAAGCTGGATAGCCGCAATGCAGAAGCCTACAACGGTCGCGGAGCAGCGCGGGTTTACCTGGGCGATCGGCAAGGCGCGATGGCTGACTTTGACCAATCCCTTAAGCTCAACCCCAATTTTGCCAAGCCCTACTACAACCGCGCCATGTTGCGCTTTGCCCAAGGAAATAAGCAGGGTGCCATTGCCGATTTTACACAAGCACTAAAGATCGCGCCCAGTGCCACCGTCTACAACGATCGCGGCAATGCCCGTGGTGATGTGGGGGATACCAAGGGCGCACTGGCAGACTACAACCAAGCCCTGAAGCTTGACCCCACCTATGCCGATGCCTACGACAATCGCGGCCGGTTGAAGCGTCGGTTAGGAGACAAGCAGGGGGCGATCGCCGACCTGAATCAGTCCGTTAAGTTGAATCCTAATTCTGCTGCGGCATACAACAATCGCGGACTCATCCGGGCTGATGTGGGCGATCGATCGGGGGCGCTCAGCGATTTCAACCAAGCCATTAAATTGAATCCCAAACTGGCTCAAACCTATGGGAATCGGGGGAGCATTCGCGCTGCCCAAGGAGACAAAAAGGGCGCGATCCAAGATTTGCAAAAGGCCGCTGAACTCTTTCGCCAACAGGGCCGATCGCAGGATTATCAGAAAGTACAGAACGCCCTCAAAAAACTTCGGCGGTAGGCTTTGAGTGATTGATGTTCCCCACCTCGTTCCATGCCTACCCTCTACACCGCCATTGAAATTGATGCACCAAAGGAGCGGGTGTGGAAAATCTTATTTCACAAAGAAAAGTGGCTGTACTGGAATACCTTTTTGTACGATCGCGCCCCCCAGCAACCCTTTGAGGTAGGACAAGAGGTATTTCTATCACTGAAGCGCGTTCCTGGAGCAGAGGAGGTGGAGCTTCAGCCTGTGGTCACCTTGGTAGACTCTGGAGTTTGTTTACAGTGGTTTTCCCAGATGCCAGGATTCCAGAGTGAGCATGTGTTTGAACTCCAAGATATCGGCAATTGCACCAAATACATCCACCAAGAACATTTGTCTGGCTGGCTGACTCGGCTAACGCTGCCATGGATTCGCCAAGAGGAGCAGCAAGGCTTGCGGCGAATGTCCAGGGAATTGAAGCGCTATGCAGAACAAAGAAGGTAACTATTCAGGCTTCTAACATAATGTGGGGACTGCCCTCATCCCCCAGCCCCTTCTCCCCAGGGAGAAGGGGAGCCGGATTGAAGTCCCTCTCCCTGGGGAGAGGGATTTAGGGTGAGGGCAGGCTGAGTAGTTACCAAAGAAAACAATAAACTCGTTTTTGATTTCTGTGCTTCTGTAGGTCAATTTTGCTCCTACTCCAGGGCTTTCAATTCCGACAAGTTCCACAACGCACCACCGAGGGCAGAGTATTTAATCCCCTGGATACGATCGCGGACAGCGCTCATGTCTAGCGGATTCACGAGATAGAGAAACGGCAGGTTCTCCTGGGTAATGCGTTGAGTTTTGGCATAAATTTGCTTGCGTTTGGACTCGTCTAGCTCCTGTGCGCCTTGAATGTAGAGCTGTTCGATCTCCCGCTCCCAGTCGGCTACTTGCCAGCCCGTCAGCGGAGGTTCGCCGGATTGAGCAGCCAGGTTGAAGGCGTGCAATCCACCCTTGGTCAACCAGGAATTAGCGCCGCTATTGGGTTCCACGCCGCCACCACCAATTTTGCCAATGTAGGCTTCCCACTGGCGAGACTTGTAGACTTTTTGCAACAGGGTGTTAAAGGCGATCGCATTGAAGTCTACCTGCATTCCAATTTTGGAAAGGTCCTGCTTAATCTGAGCGCCGATCGCCTCCCGCAGCTTATTTCCCGCATTTGTCATCATCGTAAAGCGCACCCGATTGCCCTGTGCATCCCGCAATTGCCCCTCACTGTTATAGGTGAACCCAGCTTTGAGCAACAATTGCTTGGCTTTTTCGGGGCTATAGTCGTAAATCTTTAGTCCTTTCTCTGGGTCAAGGTAGTAGGGGCTTTGCTCGTAAATGGGCGAGTTCTGCGGTTTCCCCAGCCCTCGATAGACGTTGTTCACCATTTTGGGGCGATCGATCGCATGGGCAATGGCTTGACGAAATTCCAGAGTATTAAACCAGCGCGATCGAACTGGATCAACCAGCGGCTCACCCTTGGCATTTTTAGCCTGGTTGAGATTAAAGACCAGAAAGGTTGTGCTGAGTTCTGGGCCGCCGCTGTAAATCGTAAACTTGCCCCGCTTTTCCTCTCGCTTCAGCAAGGAAAAATTATCCGGTGGCACCCCCAGGAAATCCAGTCCACCAGAGCGAAACTGAAGCAGTTGAGTATCTGTAGACTCCACAATCTTCCAAATGAATCGTTCAATGTAGGGCATGGGGTTTCCTTGGCTGTCCCGTCGCCAGTAGTGAGGATTGCGCCGCAACACCACCTGTTGACTGGGAATATAGCTCTCTAGCAGGTAGGGTCCATTCCCCACAATCTGGCTTAAATCCTGGGTATCTGTGCCCCACAGTTGAAAGAATTTGAGTTTGCCATTGGCATCACGGGTGGCGATCGACTGCTCCAAGGCGTGCTTTGGCAACACAAAAATGCCGCCAGCGTAGCGCAAAAATGGGGCAAAGGGTTCAGGCACCGTAAACTCAACGTGCAAATCGTCAATTTTTCGCACAGCAGGCAAAAGTCCTTTTTCACCGATTCTGAGAATATCTCGGTAATCTGTAGGAATTTCCTCGTTAAATAGAATCTTGTTGTAGGTAAAGACCACATCGTCTGCCGTTAAGGGGTCCCCATCCGACCACTTCAGATTGGGTTTCAGGGTAAAGGTGATCCGCTGCTTGTCAGGGGAAAAGTCCCAGGACTCAGCCAGGGCGGGTTCCAGATCTCCCGTCAAACCGTTCGACCTCAGTAATCCCTCATACACCAGTCCCAAAACATCAGGACTGCCCTCACTCAAAATGGGATTGAAGGAATTGGGGTCTCCGAGGCTAGCGTAAACAATATAGGGAACTTGCGCCGCTTCAGTCCTAAAGCGGGCGGGACTACAGCTCGTAAGGGTAGTGAGGAACAGGAAGCAAACGCTCAGGAGGGCGATCGTCCTAAACAGTTGGGGTTTAATTGCGTTGCCCCATTCCTGAAACCAACGCTGACATTGTGACGGTGTAACCATGATGATCTGAACGATGAATGATGCTAGTTGCTCTGCGAAATTTTGAGCCATGAGTTCTATAAGCGTATCTCAACCTGATGGACTGCAATCGACAGCTATGGAGCTAGTGCAGCTTGGCAGAAGTTTCTGACCCGTTAGGGGGATGGGTTTGAGTTTTGAGTTTTGAGTTTTGAGTGCTGCTCAGTTATTTCTACCAGCCTGCACTAGTGTTCTGTCAAGAAAATTTTGAAGGTCCGAAGACCCTCAAAATTTAACTCCAACTAACCTCCCGGCTTTCAGCTACCCGTCAATTAATGATTGACAGACTACTAGGATTATCTGTGAGGATGTAACTGCAACCCTATCTAGCAGATTGACCTTATCTAGCGCATTCAGCCTCAAGCATCGCCACCTCGTTGGAATACTAGTTTTTGACCACTGTCCAAAGTTGTCCACCCAGCTTTTTAGGTTCCACAGGTTCTAGTTTCAAACTCTGGGATTTTTCCAATGCCAAACGCAACTGATCTGAAGGATTGAAAACGAACGTTGAGGCGCGATCGGCAATCCGAGGCACATTCGGGGTTGTGATGAGTTGCAGCCGCACCTCTGGCTTCAATTTGTGAGCTAGGGAAAAGATATCTCCTAACCCCACATCGCTCACCAGTAAAGGATTATTCGCCTCATTGATGACCTTGGCAATTTCAGAATTGTACTGGTTTTGTCCTTTTGCCTTACTCCAAGGCACCTCTGTTTTGGAGTTGACATAACAGGAAAAAATGCCCACTGAAAACACTGCAATCATGACTACTCGCCATAGGCTCCGCTGCCAACTTTTCACTGAAGCATCACTAATTTTAAATGCGAGCAAACTAGCAACAGCAATTTGAATTCCTAAGTAAGAAGGTATAAGATAGCGATAAATTGTGGAGCGATTTCCACCCAAAATAACATCGGGCAACGCCAACACTAAAAAAGTCGGTAAGGTCAATGTCAGGACGAATAAAAAAGCCTGCCTCGAAACGGTTCGAGCTAGGAAATAGAATGCATATCCCACCAGAATTAACAAGATAATGTTTTTGAGGCGGTAGTTTACGCCAGGGTCAACAAAAACATAACTCAGACCCTGTAGCCATTTTTTCAGCAAGCCTACCAGAGTTAATCGATTAGAAAGCGCAGCCGGTGCTTTTGTCATCCAAGCCGTTGATGCTCGGATGGTAGACAGGTTGATGGCAACAGTGAGTATCCAGGGAATGGAGAGGAGCAATCCAGTGAATGAGGCCAGGAGATAGGCAATGGTGGTTTGGGTGAGGCGAAATCGTTCAGTAACAATCACATAGATACCGTGACCGATCGCCACCAACACCGAAAACAAAAAGGTATAAAGACTCAGGGTAAGGGTTAGGGTATATACGGCCCAACTGGCGATCGACTTTAAGCGCATTGCTCTAAGCAATGCAGCACTCGACAGCAGAATGCTAACCGTCCACAAGCTGTACTCCCGTGACTCTTGAGCAAACAGCACATGAAAGGGAGAAATAGCTAATATACCCATGGCTACCCAGCCACTTACAGGCACATGAAATAATTCCAAACATAGCCAATAGACACTCGGAAAAACCAACAAGCTCAGCAAGGCAGGGAGACATCGTTTCACGGCCACAGACCCGCCAAACACCTGCTCCCACAATCTCGCCAGCAGGAAGTACAAGGGGGGATGCTGGGAATCTTCCACAGCCAATCCTTTGATAATATCTCCCACCCCTTTCTCGCCATTGGCGTTTTGGTATTTGTCCAGATCCTTCACCGTAATAGGCTGACCATTGAAGACCTGCTTGACAGTCTCTGCCTCCGTAAATCCTGACACTCGCAATGAGGTAAACACTTCGTCATGCCAATAGATTTGAGTATCTAGATTGGTAACGCGGAAGTATATACCCAATGCTAATAGGGTGATGATCAGAAATAGGAATGAAATTTGAGCGAGTGATTTATTTGGCATGAATCATAGGTTTTAGCGATCGGACTTTCCTGAAATTTAGCGGCGATGAATCTAAAGCAATGCACGGGTCACGTCAGGAATCTATAATACAGAAATATTTCTTTATAGGGTATGTTGCTAATTTGCCACTTCATCACCTTGTCAGCCAGAGACAGCAACACATTGTTGTCAGGCAAATGCCAAGTTCTCCATTGACACAATTGCTGAATCCGTTCGTTTTTTACACCCATGTAATGCAGATAGGTCAATCGTTTACCGTGGTCATATAAAATGTGATCGCGTTCTTCAAAATGGCGGGATGTGATGCAGGAACCCGTGAAGCGATCGGAGGTTTGATCCAGAGTGAAATTATAAAGCTTCAGATTCTTTTTCAGCGTCATGTAGTTAAGAATAATCTGCTCAAATAGATCGGTTCTAAACACGGCAATATCACCCGATTTAAGTTCCTGCAAAAAGTGCGGTAAATCCTCTGAACTAATCACCCCGCGCTTGGATGCCCAAAATCCACTACAGTGAAATCGGTCTAGCAGTTGCGCTTCGGATGGATATCGATCGCTGAACCGTTCATAGAAATGCCCCACCTCTCCTCGTTTTTCTGAGGTCTTTCTCTGGAAGTCGTGGGTCATGAAATCCCATTCATCCAACATTGAGAAGATGAAATCAACGGGTTGAAAAAGTAAGGTGTCACAGTCAATATAAATAAACTTTTCAAAGGGTCCATCGAAGGCACAATAACGCCGATGCATCCCCAAAGCATTGGTGCGTTGTGGCACACCTTTGTCGGCACCCTGGGGAGGATGGGCATGATACAACGCCTGGAATTCTGTAATAAATTGTTCCCATTTAGCGATCGATTCATCATCACTAAACAGTTGCATATTGTTTCTGCGGGAAATCTCTTGTTTGACTAAATCAATGTTGCGATCGTAGGGAATCAAACAGATGGGCGTATCTTTACCGCAATTCGTTTCAATGCTGTTTAACAACGCAACGAGTTGATCGTAGACCTTATCATTTGCAACAATATAAATACCGCTTGTCATAGTGTTATTGAAGGTTTACTTCGTAATTAGAACGATCATGCTGCAAAGATAGTTGAGTTAACATATTTACACCTTGGTAGGGGCGAAGCATTCGGGCAAATATTTTCTGAAACTATCAAGAAAATATTTGCCCGAATGCTTCGCCCTTAAAGCTACTGGGTAACAGATCAGACTTCTCAAAATCTATATCTTTAATTAGGCACCCGACCGTGAACACAGAGCATTCTTCAGCCACGCGAGTCACATTTGTTGCCATCATTCTACTATTGCTCACCCTCACTGCCCACCACAGGTTGCTGCAAGCGTCTATCTAATGACAAACTAATAGCGAAGTTTGGCAACACGTAAATTGCCAGGTGTAAAAAAGTAGTGTCAGAAAAAACCTCGTGCTAGGATAGGGCAAAAACAAGGCTATGAACGGGATTTGCACCCTTGCCAACGATCGCGTCTACGACCAGTTAGTGGGTCTACTCAACAGCATTTCAGCCGTTTTGGGGCCTGAGACTCCCGTTTGCATCTATCCCTTCGATGATCAAACCGAGCGGGTGCAGGCAGAAATTCAGAGGCGACCCAATGTGACGCTGTATGACGATGCCGAGTCGATCGCCCGCTGGGATCAGTTCATGGTGCAGATGGCACCAGAGCGGCTGAATCAAACCTTGCGGCTCTACGGCGCACATCGGCGGTTTTGTGCCTTCGACGGGCCCTTTGAAAAATTTATCTACATGGATGCAGATACCTTGGCGATGGACTCAATGGCGCGAGTTTTTCACCAATTGGAGCAATGCGACTGGGTGGTTTACGACTTCCAGTTTCGCGACCCGACAAAGATTTATAACCTAGCGTTCCCAAAACTACTCCAGGTTTTTCCCCAAGAACGCATCGATCGCGAAATATTTTGTTCTGGGTTTTATGGGGCAAAGCGGGGGTTATTTGACCAAGCCCAGCGGGATTGGCTGATTTCCCAGATTCGCAATGGAGAAGCAGAAGTTCTCTATGAAGGAGCCGGAGAGCAGCCGGTGCTGAATTACATGGTGATGCGTTCGGGACTTGCCAGTTGTAATTTAGCACATATTCTACCACCCGACGAAAGTACGGGCTGTTCGGCAACCTCGAAGCATTTTGTCGATCGAGACCACATCTTGTACGATCGCGGCCATCGCCTCACTTATATTCACTACATCGGCATCAAGCCGCAAATTATTGAGCAGGTTTGTGCTGGGGAAAATATTGATTTCCCCTACCGAGATACATTCTTGCACTACCGCTACCTGCATGAGCCAGAAAAACGCCCTGTGTTTAGCGGCACAGCCAGACCCTACGATTACAGCCCACCCCCCAATTTGTTCCGCCGGGTGATGAAGAAGTTAAAGTTAGCCAATTAGTTAGCCAACTGAGGAGGCATAATGAATCGGGGAATTTATATTGTTGCTAACGATAAGGTCTTAGATAATGCGATCGCCCTTCTCAACAGTATTCGACTGTACGATCGGGATGTTCCAATCATTCTGATTCCCTTTAATCAGGACTATCACACGGTTGCTGAAACGCTCAGTTTATTGCATCAAGTGCAGGTCTTTCCAGATTTGAAATTGGTGGAAAAATTAACTGAAACCATTGGTGAGATATTCGATCGGGACTTTCTCGCCTTACCCAATAAGATGCGAAAGCTATCCGTGTGGTTTGGGCCCTTGGATGAATTTCTCTACATTGACACCGACATTGTAGTCTTTGAAAAAATTGCTGACACCCTCCAAAAACTTGCCGATGTTGATTTTTTCAATTGTGATTATCACTACTTAAGTGAAGGCATTCGCAACGTATTTTCAGATTACGTGAAAGAGAATCAACTGTTCACTCCAGAAGAATTGCAAGATGTGTTCAATAGCGGTCTATGGGCTTCACGAAAGGGAGCGATTACCTACGATCAATTGATTGAAACCCTCAAAGAATGTTCTCAACATCGTGAGTATTTTGACTTTTCTCAAGGCACCACAGATCAGCCGATTTTGAATTATCTAGTGCTAAAGCGAATCGCCAAACGCGGCAATTTGGTGAAAGTGCCAGGGGGTGCGCCGGGGAGTTGGGGGGGTTCCAAACACTTCAAAGAGCGCGATCATGTGCTGTACGATGGCGATCGGCGGCTGCAATACCTCCATTGGGCAGGCACACCCATGCGTCAGGGTAGCCCCTACTGGAAAGTTTGGGAATATTACCGCTACCTTCATCAGGGAAAAACGTCTGCGTTTCAAAAATTTGCCCGTCGTTTTCTACCATTTCTCGCTGCTCGTCGTCAAGGCTAAGAGGCTTCCCTATGACCAATGGAATTTATACACTTGCGAATGATTTTGTCTACGACCAACTTGTGGCGTTGTTAAATAGTATTGAGGCGAATGTTGCTGCCGAAGTGCCAGTCTGCGTGATTCCCTACAATGATCAATTGGACAAAGTTCGGGCAGAAGTCGCAACCCGCTCAAATGTGACTTTGTTTGACGACACAGAATCGATCTCTCGGTGGGAAAACTTTGCGATTCAAGCGTGGAAATCTCACGAGAAGGCACAGCAAGTTTGGCAAGCCCGTGGAGCTTCTGAAGCCTCTCGTCTGTCCAGACATCGGAAGTTTTGTTGTTTCGATGGACCCTTCGAGCGCTTTATTTACTTTGATGCAGATACTTTGTCGATGGGATCGATCGACCATGTTTTCCAAAAATTGGATGAGTACGATTGGGTGACAAATGATTTCCAGTACAAATCTCAGTTGCACCACATTTTTGATTACCCCGAACCTGAATTACTCAAGATTTTTAGTGCTGAAGTTTTGAAATCGCACATCTTCTGTTCAGGTTGGTTTGCATCTAAGAAAGGCGTTTTTAACAGCACAAGAATTGCGGATCTGCTGGAAAAGTTGCAGTCTGGTGAGGCAAACATTTTGTCGCTGCGCTGTATCGATCAGCCATTACTTAATTATTTAGTCTTGCGAAGTGGAATTCCCTATTTCAACTATGCCTTTCATGGCGACGAAGCAACGGGAAGCCACTGGTCTTCACAGTTTGAGGATCGAAACCACGTTCTGTACGATCGTGGCAAACCCATCACCTACTTGCACTATATGAGTGTTGGCTCAGAAAAATTTACTCAGCTTTGCAAGGGTGAAGATGTAGAAATTCCTTATCAAGATCTATTTCTGCATTATCGCTATTTGAAGACTCCACAGGCGCGTCCCAAGCTAGTTTCTCCAAGTTGGTTAACCCGAATGCAAAGAACCACGAGCCAATTTGTGAATCAGAAGGTTGGGCGTTTAAAGTCCAGATTGGGGAAGTTCAAGTGAAATGCCTACACTGAGAAGTATGGCTATGTTGAATTCCGATCGTACCAGGCACCGGAAGGGCGAAGCATCCGGGCAATGATCTTCTGGTCGATTCAAGGCTCTGTCTGCCGGATGCTTTGCCCCTACAGAAGTAACATTTTTTTAGAGATCTCCTTTATCACCATCGAATTAACGCTTAACCCCTATGATTCAAGTCGCTCAACGCAATTGGCAGCCCGTGATTCAGCAATTTGAAGCGGCGATCGGTCAACGCAATGTGATGCGGAAGCGGGAAGAACTCCTGGTTTACGAGTGTGATGGATTAACGAGCTATCGTCAGCGGCCCGCAGTTGTTGTGCTGCCACGCACCATAGAAGAAGTGGCGCAGGTGGTGAAAATTTGCGCGCAACACCAAATTCCGTTTGTGGCGCGGGGAGCAGGGACTGGCTTGTCGGGGGGCGCATTGCCGATCGAACACTGCGTTCTGATCGTGACGGCAATGATGCGGCAAATTCTAGACATTGATCTGGAGAATCAGCGCGTAGTGGTGCAACCGGGGGTGATTAACAATTGGGTCACCCAAGCCGTGACTGGTGCGGGATTCTACTATGCTCCTGATCCTTCGAGTCAAATTGTTTGCTCCGTGGGCGGGAATGTAGCCGAGAACTCTGGCGGGGTGCATTGCCTCAAGTATGGTGTGACGACGAATCATGTGCTGGGGCTGAAACTTGTGCTACCTGATGGGACGATCGTCGATGTTGGTGGGTCGGTGCCGGAGATGCCGGGATACGATCTGACGGGCTTGTTTGTCGGTTCCGAGGGCACCTTGGGCATCGCCACAGAAATTACGCTCCGCATTCTCAAAGCCCCAGAAGCCGTTCATGTGCTGCTGGCAGACTTCACCAGCATTGAGGCGGCGGGGGCCACGGTTTCCGACATCATCAGCGCCGGGGTTATTCCCGGCGGCATGGAAATTATGGACAACCTCAGCATCAATGCGGTGGAAGATGCCGTCGCTGCGGGCTGCTATCCCCGCGATGCGGCGGCGATTTTGCTGATTGAGTTGGATGGGCTGGAGGTGGAGGTGGCAACCAACAGTCAGCGCGTCGAGGCGATTTGTCGCCAAAACGGGGCCCGCAGTATCACTACGGCGATCGACCCAGAACAGCGCCTAAAACTTTGGAAGGGGCGGAAGGCGGCTTTTGCGGCGATGGGAAAACTGAGTCCCGATTACTATGTGCAGGATGGCGTGATTCCCCGCACGAAGCTACCCTACGTGCTGCGAGAGATCGAAAATCTGGGTCAAAAACATGGGTACTCGATCGCCAATGTCTTCCACGCCGGAGACGGCAACTTACACCCCCTTGTCCTATATGACAACGCCATCCCTGGAGCCTTGGAACAGGTCGAAACCTTGGGGAGTGAAATTCTGAAACTTTGCGTGCGGGTGGGCGGCAGTATTTCCGGTGAACACGGGATTGGGGTAGACAAGCGGTGCTATATGCCAGAGATGTTCACGGAAACTGACCTAGAAACAATGCAATGGGTGCGGCAGGTGTTTAATCCCCAAGGGCTAGCCAATCCTGGCAAAATCTTTCCCACGCCTCGCACCTGCGGTGAAGGCGCGATGGCAGGCGCGCACAAGCAGTTTCCAGGCGTAGAACAGTTTTAGTCGCAGAGTAACTATTCAGGCTGCTAGCTCAATGTCGAGCTTGCCCTCATCCCCCAGCCCCTTCTCCCACTGGGAGAAGGGGCTGGGGGATTAAAGTCCCTCTCCCCTCTTGGGCTTGTCATTACCAACATCTATTAAAAGGCTTAGAGAGTGTCTGACAAATGCTCTAGACCTTGCACTTGCCCCCTTTTCATGTATGACTGAAAGGCTTTAAGGCCCCAATTCTGGGGGACTTCGATCTCAGAACCCCCCAGAATTGGGGGGCAGGGGGGCGGTTCGGGCGACAATTTGGGACTTTTAAGAGGTTTAGAATTCACATTTTTGAAAAATCTTCGATTTCTCAAAAATGTTGGTAATGACAAGCTCCCCAGGGAGAGGGATTTAGGCTTCGACGTGAGCGCTCAGCCGAACGGTGAGGGTAGGCTGAGTAGTTACGTTGCAGAGATTTAATGAGTTTTATCAAAATGAAGGATTAACAAGCTATGGGAATGACAACGCACATGGTGGTTTTGTGTCCAGGATGACTTTCGATCGTCAAACTCCCCTGGTGGATTTCAGCCAAGCGCCGGACGATCGGCAATCCCAGTCCCGCCCCCTGTTGCTCATAGACCTTCCGCTCAAACTGCATATACGCACCGACATTGGCAATTTGCTCTGTCGTCATACCGCGACCGCAATCGGTCACCTGCAGGGTCAGATAGTAGGAATCGGTCATGCTACTCAGGCGAATGGGGGTGCCAATTTGGGAAAACTTGCAGGCGTTGTCGGTCAGTTCTTCGACCACCTTTTGCAGCACTGACTCCGACATTTGCACGGCTGCGTCTTGCAACTCAAACTGTAAATCGGTTCCCCGATCGAACTGCTTAGCGGTTTTAAGGGCAGTATTCATGATGATGATTTTACTGTCACCTGTTACTCCTTGCTGAAACGACCTAACTTTTTCTGGTTGAGTGGCAGCCAGTTGCAACTCAGCATAGAGCAGGAAGTTTTGCATCAGCTTGTAAAGGCGCTCAGCGGATTCATTAATACCTTTGGCAATATCCAGAACTTCACACCGATCGACAACGATGTAGTCTTCCATCAAAATGCTGGATAGCCCCAAAATGCCATTGAGCGGAGTCCACAATTCGTGGGGCAAGGACAGAGCAATGCTACTGCGTAAATCCTCCATTTTTTTGTGGGTTTGGCGGGCGAGGACGGCTTGCCGCTCTAGCCGAGTGGCGACCGCTTGCAAGAGTTCATCAGCGGTGCAAGGCTTGGTGAGGTAGTCGTCGGCTCCCAAGTCCATGCCCTCGCGCAAGTCTCTCCGGCTGCCTCTGGCGGTGAGGAAAATAAACGGAATGGATGCGGTTTTGGGGTTCTCGCGCAGGGAGGTGAGAACATCGTACCCATCAAATCCAGGCATTTGGACATCACACAGAATGAGGTCGGGGGCTTCTGTCTGGGCTAAATGAATGCCGACGGAGCCGCTTTCTGCGCCGATCGCCTCATAATTTTCAGCCGCTAGCAGATCAATGACGCTCTCTCGCAGGGGAGCTTCATCTTCTATCACTAAGATTTTTTTCATAAGTAGTGTATGGCCATCAATTAAAATTCTCTGTAATTTCAGAATAACCACTTTGAGATACAGGGCTGTTTCATTCTAAATTGTGGAATTTTATGCATTCACGAAATCACGTTGTTTCAGGTTTCGAGAATTTAGTTTTACGCTGCCTGAAAGCCCATAGGTTCGTGGACTAAATCTAGAATGAAATGACCCTGCTTTGAGATACAGTGCTGGAGATGGTGCTTCCCGATCACTTTAATTTCTAAAGCACCACTGAAAAATCATTTAACAAGTGGTCGTTTGTAGTTTGAGCTTTTCTGCTGAGCCAACTGAGCTTACACTTCCAGCACCGATGGAGCAGGTGACATCGGGATTGGGCATACCACGTAGAAGCTCTGTATAAATATCAACTTACGATCGGATTTCCATCACACCGACTGTGATTTGGCTCCCCGCCTTGAATCAAAACGCTGGTAATCCCAGTGTATTTTTGGGTGTTGTGCGGACAACCTTCTTGTTTTGATTGCTGGGAAGCTTAGAAAGTGTTTGTAAATTAGCGTATAGTCTTGCACTCGCCCCCCAACCCCCCAATTCTGGCTTGCTCTCGAGCCGTTTTTGTTCAAAGTCCCCCAGAATTGGGGCCTTAAAGCCTTTCAGTCATACATGAAAAGGGGGCGGATCGGGGCGCAATTTGTGTTTACAAACATTTTCTTAGGAGATTTCCAGAAAAGTTTATACCAAGCGTCGGAAGGGCGTTCGCGTAGCCTGTGCTTTGCACTTAGTATCCGAGCGATGACCTTTTAGTTAATCCAAGGATTTATCTGCCGGATGCTTCGCCCCTTCACCCTTCCACCCTTCCACCCTTCACCCTTCACCCTTCACCCTTCCACCCTTCACTCACCTGCTAAGTGCAAAATCTGTTGCCAGTGAGTTTCTGAGACAGGCACGATCGACAGGCGAGAGATGCGTAGCAAATCAAACCCCTCAAAATTGGGGTCAGCTTTGATTTGGGCGAGTGTCACTGGCTGGGGCAAGGGACGAACTGCCTTCACATCCACCACGGCGCGTTTGGGATCATCCAAGGCAGGGTCGGCGTAAGGCTGGCTGGTCACCTCAGCGATCCCCACGGCTCGTCGTTCATCCCCTGTGTGGTAAATCAGCGCCAAGTCTCCGGGTTGCATAGTGCGAATATACTTCAATGCTAAATTATTATTCACTCCATCCCAGATCGTGGTGGTGTCTCGCTCCAAATCTGCATAGGAGTAGACATGGGGTTCACTTTTCAGCAGCCAATACGCCATAATTTCAGTTCCTTTTGCACTTCTTTTGGGGTTCTAGCTAGGACTCCTTGACTGTATCGACGAGCGATCGCAGTTGCAAAAATTGTAACTGAGGATACAACCTAGCTCCCTACATGGCAGAGTAGAAACATCCATGACCCAACGATACGGGGTCACTTTTTGATGAGGAGTTCACGATGCACCCAACTAGTTTAGTCTCTCGATGGAATCGGATCTCGTTCCGATCGCTGGCTCTGCCGATCGCTCTAGGGATGATGAGTCTATCCCTGGTGAATCCGGCCCTAGCCCAGGAAAAACTGATTAGAACCCTGACGGTTACCGGGCGGGGGGTGGAAATGATTCCCTCTACCCTGGCTCAAGTGCGCTTGGGCGTGCAAATTCAGGGCAAAACGGCTGAAGCAGTCCAGCAAGAAGTGGCACAGCGATCGACCGCTGTCGTTGCCTACCTCAAATCCCGTAATGTCCAGAAGCTGGAAACAACCGGCATCAACCTTAGCCCTGTGTATAGCTACGAGCAACAGGTGCAACGGCTGACGGGTTACCAGGCGACAAATACCGTAAGCTTCCAAATTGGGACTCAGCAGGCTGGAGCGTTGCTGGATGGAGCCGTAAAAGCTGGGGCAACGCAGATTGATCAAGTCAGTTTTACCGCCACTGAGGGGTCGATCGCCACTGCCCAAAAACAAGCCCTCCGTGAAGCTACCCAAGATGCCCAACAGCAAGCCGATACCGTCCTCACTGCCCTGCAACTCACTCGCCGCGATGTCATTGGCATTCAGGTCAATGGTGCCAGCGCCCCCCCTCCCATGCCTTTGGCAAATGCCAAATTTGCAGCCACTTCTGGTGGACTGGCGACGACTCCAGCCATCGGTGGAGAGCAGAGCGTCGAGGCATCGGTCACCTTGCAAATCAGCTACTAAATTGATGTCGCGTTTCCTACCCTAGTGGAGTACAGACAAGGGGCTTCAGCCCCTTGTTATGTCGCTCAATCCTTGGTGGGGGCATAGTTGCAGGTTATTTGTTGAAGTTGAAAGACTATCTTCCTAGATCTTTCAATCTTTCGTATCGATTAAAGATCTCGTTGGTGATTCTGCTAGCTGTCTGATTGTGACTCGCCAAACATAACGCATACAACACTGAGTTTGTCGAGTTTCGCATGAGCACGGGTCTGCTAACGTGAGGAAAGAGCGATTTTAGCTGTTCTGTATACAAACTTGCCAGCCATTCAGCCCGGATCGTTTCACGATTTGGCGAGGATTCCTGATTACCAAACAGATCTAACTGATACTCTGTGGGTATTTGGTAGATTTGGTTAATCCACTCTGTGCTACCCATAACTTTGCTTAATTGCGCTACTACTTCTGGATCTGGGCTTTGATCCCTTGGAAGAAGGCGAGTAACTCCCATTACTGAGAAGTTTACAAAAATATCACAAGTTCTGGTATTCGCCAGTTCTCTCACTGTTTCCCAGTCCACTTGCAAACCATAAGGATCTAAGAAAACAAATGCTCTTTGCTTCGATGCGTAGGAAAGTTGTGGAACTATCTCATTGCACAGAACTTCATTACAGTTTCCCTGGCGTACATCAATTACACAATCTGGAAACTCTCCACGGAGCCTTTCGACTCGTTCTATGCGTCGTGGGGAGACATCTATGAACCAGTAGCCATCAAAGTGAGGTTCTGTTTGCAAAGCACGGAGAGGAGAACCCTCGACATATCGCTCTTCATCCGCTTTAGCTCTAGGTCTAACAGAACCAGCAAAAGCATCAATATAGTAATATGCTCGAAGCCAAGGCTTTCCTGTTGGGTTATTTGAGGTCTTTTGATTACTCATGATATCGGAGTAAGCTTTGAGATAATTCGCTAGTAAATCTAACTTTTCCTCCGACCACCGCCCAATAATATCCTCGCCTTCACTACCAATCCGGCTCATAGTTAGACTCTCTTCATTTGGCAGAAATTAAATATCTCTGTTCTAACCCATCAGGCTTTTGATGCCTAGAAATCTTCTGTTTTTGCCACTTACTGATATGGTCATACCAAATAGAGGGCATTTCATCCCAGATTTTATCGTCAAGTATTCTGCCACCAGCTTTTGAGTGATGTCCCCCCCACTGTTTGAAGAAGAAGGCAACCTCAGCTTCTCGCGTTTGACACAAAATATTTTTAACCCACTCTGGATTCATAGGACGATGTTGGTATCCAGACTCACCACCAACAATTACCCAATCAATCCCCTCTAAATTTAGAGTCAGCGAACCTAAAAGAGGTTCACATGAGAGAAAGCGAACTTTTGCTGGTACTTGTCTTAAAGCATCAATTCTGTGAGTGAATTGCTGACTCTCTACAGATACACCGACCCAGATATTCTCAGACCATTCAAGCTGAGACGCTAATTCTGCCAGGTTCTGATCACGCTTAGTCAGAATCTGATATATGTGCCAGGGAGTCTCTCGCATCACCGCAAAAATCTCCTGCAAATACGCAAAAGGCACATCTTGATGAAAAAGGTCACTCATGGAGTTGACAAAAATTCGGCTAGGTGTTCGCCACTTCTTTGGCTGCTCCAATCGCTCTGGATGTAGTGTGAGCTTAAAACCTTGTGGAAAGTTCTTAGGAAACCGCTCTGTAAGCGCTTCGGCATAGCAGTACCGACAACCCGGACTCACCTTATTACAGCCAGTGGTGGGATTCCAGGTTTTATCAGTCCATTCAATACCAGTGTTAGTGCTTGACATTTTGCTAGTACATACTGCTCAGGACTGGTCGTAAAATCAAATTATAGTACAAAAGTTATAGTACAAAAAATCTGATCAAATTCAAGGTTTGATACAATTTTTGGGAGTACCCATATATCTATATAAACATAGTGGTGATGCGGTGTAACACTGCGTTGGTGCGGACGGAACGGAGCTTGTTGGTAAGAGTTCAAGCTTGCCTGTCGCTGCCCAACTTCCCCGTTAAACAGCGTTCTCCGTACTGCCTTAGATGAGGAATTGCTGTGAGTATCAACTGTCAACTCTCAAGTATCAATTGTTGGGGTGTGTTGCAGTTCAGTAGCATTTGCGGGTCGCTGACGGGGGCTTCCTGAACAATCTGGGAGGACAACCAGCCTTGAAAAGAACGTCCTCCCTGAGCAATGTAAGCGTTGAGAGCCGGGAGACACTGGGATCTGTAGAAGCCGCACAGTGGCTCCCAGCCCTTGGGGTGTTTGGGAAGCAGCGCCATGACAGAGCGATCGAGGCTGGGGAGACGCTGCATCCACCCTTGCAGAACTTCACCTTGCAACTGGGGCAAGTCACAAGCCAGCAACAGCAACCAGTCTGCTTGAATCTGCCCTAGTCCTTGGGCAAACCCGATGAGAGGTCCGTGGGGTTCCAGTTCTTCGGGGAATGTTGTTTCCTGAAGCAAGTGGCAACTGGGAGGCAGGAGGGTGCGATAGCGATCGATCCATGGGGCAATGAGGTAGACTTGGGAGCAGCATTGGTGCGCCACATTATACACTCGCTGGAGCAGGGGCACGCCCTCGAACTCAACCAGGGCTTTATCTTGCCCCATGCGACGACTTTTTCCACCCGCAAGAATCAGAGCAGCGATCGTTTCGCTTGTGGGGTTTGGGGTAAGTTTTGTAGCCATCTTAGGAGTGATGGGGTGGGGGAGTGATGGAGTTGTTATATTATTTCCGCTATCAATGCACGCTCACCAAACTAATGTCTTGCTCCAACGGAAAGGATTTGGTGATTTGAGCTAATTCGTGCAATTGCTCGGCCACGGCTCCACTTTGGAATAACGATCGGGCCTTCGTCAAACCTGATTCTAGGTCAGGGCAAACGCCAGCACTGTGCAGGTAAAAGCCCCCATTCCAGACTGCTGATTCTAGCAATTCACTGGGGGCACCTTGCAGCACAGATTGCATTTGAGCCACTAAGGTTGGCGTAGACTGCAACGGCACATCTGCTCCAGCAAAGCCATAATCGCGGGGATGCAGGATCAGCCGCTGAAAGCTGGGATCAGCCTCTAGATTGGTGATACCGATGATGGCGGTGCGGCTGCGGGGCAAGTCGCCACTGCCTTCCAGCCCTTTGATGGTGATGAAGTGTCGATCGCCCCGCAAGGTCAACGCTTCCCGCGCAAACTCCTCTGTCGGTGGATGGACAAACCCCGCCATCAGCAACATTGGTCCCTGGTAGGGACACCAAATCAACTCTAGCGTCGCAAAGGGAGGACGTTTGCCAATTTGATCGCGGTAAGGAATAAGCCCCTGAGCCAAGGGAAAGTGGTTTGGGAGGTAGAGGAATCCCAATAGAGAACGGGTGAAGATCTCTTGCACTTGCACAAGGGAGCGATGAGTCCAGTCGATACCCAAGCCCTGCCAAATTTCCACCAAAGAAACCCCGTACTTGGTGGGCATTCGATCGCCGCCATGCATAATGACTGGGCATCCAGCCGCTGTCAACAAGAGCGCTGTCAAAATGTTCAGGGGAGCCGTTCGATCGCGCCCATCGTAGGGAATGCCCATGACCACAACTGGGTAGGATGCGGTAATCGGTTCTAGTTTTGGGCCAAGGCGATCGTAGGCATCCAACATTCCCGCCAACTCTGCACCTGTGGGACGTTTGATACGATGGGCAATCATAAAGGCACCAATTTGCGCCGGGGTTGCCTCTGCCAACAGCATCATTTCGGTAGCCGTGGCTGCTTCCTCACGGGTCAAGTCTTTGCCCGTATGCGGCCCGCTACCAATTTTACGCACGAATTCTCGGAAAGCATTGCTCATGGGGCGGGGAGGTTCGAGGTAAAAGGGTGAAGGGTAAAGGGGTATGTTGGAACGTTTTACATCGCTTGATTAGCTAACCGCCGAATCAATAGGATACTGAAAACATTGACTGAACTGGGCTGTGAGTTTTTGTTGAACTAATTTCCGAAAGTGGGCGATCGGGGGAATTTGTAAGCGATCGTGGGTCGTGACCAGGACAACTTGGCGTTGCAGAGTGGGTTCTGTGGTGGGGCGCACAGCCAAGGTGGGGTCGTAGCAGGCTTCCACAAGGGCAGAGTGGGGCAGGAGGGCAACGGCTGTCCCTTGGCGCACGATGCCGCGAAAGGCATCCAAGGTATTGAGTTCCAACACCGCGTTCAGGGGAATGCCCTGCTGCTGAAACTGGTCTTGTACAAGTCGTTGCATTCCGTAACCATCTTTAAAGACGACTTGGGGGATGTTAGCAAGTTTTTCCCAAGGGACTTGTTCGTACTCAGCCAGGGGATGATTGGCGGACATGAGCAATTCTATAGGGTCATCGTAAAGGCTATCGACCACCATCTCAGTGTTGTTGAGCAGGAAGCGATTGTTCATCACGATCGCTAGATCAACGAGTCCATCCTTCAACACTTTCAGGGCCCGATCGCTCCCCAAAGCCGTCACCCGTAGCTGCACATTGGGGTAATCCTCACAAAATGTTTGCAGCAGGGGCGGCAGGGAATAAGCACAGACTGAGTGAATCGCCGCCACACAAAGCTCGGTCTGTCTGCCTGCCAACAGTTCCCCAAATTCGGCCGTGGCACTGCGCCACTCATGACAAATTTTGTGGGCGCGGGGCAGGAAGCGCTCACCTGCCTGAGTGAGCTTAGCTTGAGCCGTGCGATGGAGCAGAGGCAACCCAAGCTCTGCCTCTAGTCCTTGAATCTGACGACTAATTGTGGATTGGGTCAGGCTGCATTGCTGGGCCGCTTTTTGAAAGTTACCCGTTTCAGCTACCGCGATAAATGCTTGAAGTTGCTCTAAACGCACCGTTATGTAGCCTAAGTCACGATTTTACTATTGATGTGACTTTAATCCATTTGCGGATGCTGCTTTGTAAAGCTCACTACACAATGACCAAATCATGAAGGGTGAAGGGTGAAGGAAGGGTGAAAGAAGGGTGGAGGGTGAAAGAAGGGTGAAGTCATTTAATCCTCATTTCTAAGACCTAGCTGTTAAGAAAGGTGCAAAAGCTTGAGGGCGCTGGTGGCATGGAGTTGGACACCGGGATCAGGATCAGTGAGGAGTTGAGTCAGGGGAGTCATGGCCTCTGGCTGACCCAGTTGCCCCAGGCTGAAGGCGATCGTCTGTCGGGTTGGGCTATCCTGAACCGCGAGGTGATCCGATCGAAGTAATTTCAACAAAATCTCAGCCGATGGAGGCTTCAGAGCCGTCGCATTCACCCGCCCCAGCACTGCAATAATTTCCTTGTATATAGGCAAATCTAGGGAAGTTAGGGGTTCCTGGATGAGGCGTTGTTGCAATGCCTCCAGGGCCGCAGATGTCGGTATCCAACTTAGGGCACGAACCGCGACAATCTGTAGGGCTGGGGGAGTCTGGTTCGATCGCAACAAATCACTCAGCGCAGCGGTACTCGCAGGGGTAGAAAAGTGTCCCAGGACGATCGCCGCTTGACAACATACCTCCAAGTCGAGGTCATAGAGGAGGGGTTTTAGATGTTCCAGCACCTCAAACTGAAGCGCCACTGGGCTTGCTTTTAAGCCGCCGATCGCGGTTTGGCGCACACTGGCAAGGGGATCGTGCAACGCCTCCATCAATACTGACACGACAGCGGGGGTATGAAAGCGGCTCAGGGCTTCGATCGCAGTTGCCCGCACCAGAGGCGATGGGGATTGCACGACGCTGAGCAACGGTTCAATCACCATAGGGGATTCAATCTGTCCCAAGGCTTGCACTGCTAATAATCGGGTATCTCCCGGAGCCAAAAGCGCGGTTAGGGCTGGCACCGCTGGCACACCCAGATTAGCCAGGGCAGACGCTGCGGTGCCCGCCACCGTTTCATTCCGTGTAGTTTTCAGGAGGTGAGCTAGACTGCCGATCGCCACTGGTTGATTCAGATCTCCCAAGACACGGGCGGCAAACCAGAGCAGTTCCCAGTCGGCTTCGGCATCCAGGTTGTCTGCTTGCAGGAGTTCCAGCAGGGGATCAACGGCTGCGGGTCCAAAGCTGGGGAGGAGCTTGGCAATGTCCCACCGAATTTGAAAATCTCCAGAGCGCAGGAGATCGAGGGCAGTGCTGAGGTCAATCTCTGGGCAAGGATCAACGGCAACAGAGTCAAAAGACACGGCATTGATAGGCGATCGAAATCCAGTCATGGGCAATTTTTGGGAAATAGCAACGATCGAAACGCTGTACAAACTTAGGCGATGTGCAACTTAAAGTCTGCCCTCATCCCCCAGCCCCTTCTCCCAGTGGGAGAAGGGGAGCCGATCTAAATCTTAGCCCTCTCCCCTTTTGGGAGAGGGGTTGGGGTGTAGCTTGCTTCCCGAAGGGTGGGCGGTTCGGGAAAGTTGCACATCACCTAAACCTTATCCTACCGATTTGCTGAGCTAATCTCCGATCGCTGGAATCAATTTCACACGTCATGCAGAAGTTGCATCGCTCTGATGTGATCCCTTCATAATCTGCAATTTTGTGTAACAAAAGTTACGAATCACCCCAATTAATCCCTCTAAGGTACAAACATTCGCAGCTTGCATCTCCTGTTTACCCCTCTAATTCATCTCACCCAGGTTAACCCCCGTGACAGCCAATGTTGTAGTTGAGGCAGAGTCTTCTCCAAGTTCTGCCAGTTTGAATAAGTTTGAACGATTCAAAGCTGAAAAAGGCGGTTTAACCGTCAAGCAAGAATTGGAGCAGTTTGCCCAACTGGGATGGGAAGCGATCGACGAAACCGATCGCGACCATCGTCTCAAATGGCTGGGCGTTTTCTTTCGCCCGGTCACCCCTGGCAAGTTCATGCTCCGGTTGCGCTTGCCCCACGGATTGCTCACCAGTTCTCAGCTACGGGTGCTGGCAGAAATTGTCCAACGCTATGGAGCAGAGGGCAGCGCTGACATCACCACACGCCAAAATCTGCAACTGCGGGGCATTCGGCTGGAAGATATCCCCGATATCTTTCGTCGCCTAGAGGCTGCTGGGATGACCTCGGTTCAGTCTGGTATGGACAATGTGCGGAACATCACTGGGTCACCCGTGGCGGGACTTGATGCCCACGAGCTAATGGATACCCGATCGCTGGTGCAACAGGTTCAAGACTTAATCACCAACTGCGGTCAGGGAAATCCAGAGTTTGCCAACTTACCCCGCAAATTCAACATTGCGATCGAAGGTGGGCGAGATAACTCCGTTCATGCCGAGATCAATGACATTGCCTTTGTTCCAGCCTATCAAGTGGGTGCCGCTCAAGGCGAGCCATCCCAACGGCAATTGGGCTTCAACGTGCTAGTCGGTGGCTTCTTTTCTGCCAAGCGCTGTGAAGCGGCAGTGCCTCTGAATGTCTGGGTTTCCCCAGAGGAAGTCGCTGAACTTTGCCTCGCCATCCTCATGGTCTTCCGAGATCATGGGTTGCGGGCAAATCGGCAAAAGGCACGGCTGATGTGGCTGATTGATCAGTGGGGCATCGATCGCTTTCGGGCTGAAGTCGAGTCTGTGTTGGGTCATCCCCTTATCCCCGCTGCCCTTGAGGATGAAATCGATTGGGACAAGCAGGATCACATCGGCATCTATCCCCAAAAACAACCAGGACTGAACTACGTGGGACTGCACATTCCCGTCGGTCGGCTCCAAGCTGCTGAAATGTTTGACCTAGCTCGGTTAGCAGAGGTCTACGGCGAAGGCGAACTGCGGTTGACGGTGGAGCAGAACATCCTGATTCCCCATATTTCCGACACACGCCTGGCTGTCTTGCTCCAGGAACCGCTGTTGGAGACTTTTTCCACCCAGCCCCCACCCCTGGAACGATCGCTCGTCTCCTGCACTGGCGCTCAATTCTGCAATTTTGCCCTGGTGGAAACCAAAAATCGGGCAGTGACGATCGCTAGAGAACTGCAAGCCGAGCTAGACCTGCCCCGCCCCGTGCGGATGCATTGGACGGGTTGCCCCAACTCCTGTGGACAACCCCAGGTTGCCGACATCGGACTCATGGGCACCAAAGTACGGAAAAACGGAAAAACCCTGGAGGGAGTGGACATCTACATGGGTGGCAAAGTTGGCAAACACGCTCAATTGGGAGAATGCGTGATCAAAGGCATTCCCTGCGAAGACTTGAAGCCGCTGCTCCAAAGTTTGTTGATCGAACACTTCGCAGCCACCCCAAAACCAGTGGCAGAAACAGAAACGGAATGCCTCGCCACGGCTCAAGCAGCTTTTTAGAGCCTATTTGAGATGCATAATCTGTTACCCGAACCGCCCCCAACCCCCAATTCTGATGGGCTTTCAATCCAGTTTCCCCAGAATTGGGGGCTAGGGGGCAAATGCAGAGTGACTGACGCTTCCCAAACATTCTTTCAGACCCAGGTTCTACCTGGTACGTAAATCAACTCTACTCAATCAAAGGAAAGATTTTATGACTCGCATTTCTAGACGGCGCTTTATCCTCACTGCCAGCGCCACTGCCCTCACCGCTACAGCCCTACACGCCTGTAACTCTGGGGTTTCGGCTCCCACTCCCAGCCCTGCTGCCTCCTCCACCGCTTCACCCGCTGTCAATGTGGCGGCGGCTGACACTCCCGAAGTAACCGGGGTCAAACTGGGATTCATTGCCCTCACTGACTCGGCTCCGTTGATCATCGCCAAGCAGAAGGGTTACTTTGCCAAACATGGGATGCCCGATGTGGAAGTGTCCAAACAGGCAAACTGGGGTGCCACCCGCGACAATCTCGTCTTGGGTTCCCAAGGCAACGGCATCGACGGGGCCCACATTCTCAGCCCCATGCCCTACCTGATGACCTTGGGCAAAATCACCAAGCAGCCCGTGCCGATGACGATTCTGGCAAGGCTAAACACCAACGGTCAAGCCATCTCCGTATCTAACACCTATAAAGAGCTAAAAATTGGCACAGATGCCTCGCCCCTGAAGATTGCGTTTGCCAAGCAAAAGTCTTCAGGAAAGGATCTTAAGTGTGCCGTTACTTTCCCTGGCGGCACCCACGATTTGTGGATGCGCTACTGGTTGGCAGCCAATGGGATTGACCCGAATACGGATGTGTCCACGATCGTAGTGCCGCCACCCCAGATGGTTGCCAACATGAAAGTCAACACCATGGAAGCCTTTTGTGTTGGAGAACCGTGGAACGCGCAATTGGTGAATCAGCAACTGGGTTACACCGCTATCACCACTGGCGAACTCTGGAAGGATCACCCCGAAAAGGCCCTGGCCATGCGATCGGATTGGGTGGAGAAGAACCCCAAAGCCGCCAAAGCCTTAGTCATGGCAGTGATGGAAGCCCAGATGTGGTGCGATCGTCCTGAAAACAAAGCCGAGATGTGCGAAATCCTCTCCAGCCGAGAATGGCTGAAAGTGCCCACCGCTGACATTCTGGGCCGGGCCCAGGGCAAAATCGACTACGGCAATGGCAAGGTGGTCGAAAACAGTCCCCTGCTGATGAAATTCTGGGCTGATTTTGCCTCCTATCCTTTCCAGAGCCACGATGCCTGGTTCTTGACCGAAAACATCCGCTGGGGCAACCTTCCTGCTGACACAGACCTAAAACAAGTGATTGCCAAGGTCAACCGCGAAGACATTTGGCGCGAAGCCGCCAAAGCCTTGAATGTAGCCGCTGCCGACATTCCTGCCAGCACATCCCGTGGCGTGGAAACCTTCTTCGATGGAGTCAAATTCGACCCCGAAAATCCTGCCGCCTACCTCAGCAGCCTCAAAATCAAGAAGGCTTAGGAAATTACAGGTAAATAACCTACCCGCACACAAACCTTGCACGGGCGAAGCATTCTGGCGAAAACCTTTGTAACTCAACTAAATCCTCTTACAGAACGCTTCGCCCTACCTTCCCTATTCCTTCACCCTTCACCCTTCTCCATCACTCCCCCACCCCATCCCCATCACTCTCCTATGACTCCCACCTCCCCTCCCGCTCAACTCCTACCGCCTTGGATGACTCGATTGCTTCCTAAAGTGGGATCTCGGCAAATGATGAAGATCCTGACTTCAACCGCTGCCCTCCTCCTGTTTTTGGCCATCTGGCAAATTCTCTGCTCTGGCGATAAGCCCTCATTACCGCCGCCTCTCAGGGTGATTTGGGATACGCGAGTGTTGATTCTAGACCCTTTCTTTAATCATGGCGGCACAGATAAGGGGTTGTTCTGGCATATTCTCGCGAGTTTGCAACGGGTGATCGTGGGCTTTTCCCTTGCGGCGATCGTGGGGGTAGCAGTGGGGGTGCTGATTGGCACGAGTCGCTTCATCTACGATGCCCTCGATCCACTGTTTCAGGTGCTGCGAACTGTGCCGCCCCTGGCCTGGCTGCCCATTTCCTTAGCTGTTTTCCGCAATAATGAACCTTCCGCGATTTTTGTAATTTTCATTACAGCGATTTGGCCGATCGTGATCAACACTGCGGTAGGCGTGCAACAAATCCCCCAGGATTACAAAAATGTCGCCAAAGTGTTGAAGCTGTCCCGCTGGGAATATGTGACGAACGTGCTACTTCCCGCCACGGTGCCCTACGTCTTCACTGGATTGCGTATTGGGATCGGTTTATCTTGGTTGGCGATCGTCGCGGCTGAAATGCTGATTGGTGGTGTCGGCATTGGCTTTTTCATCTGGGATGCCTGGAACAGTTCCCTGATGAGTGAAATCATCCTAGCTCTGGTCTACGTCGGCATCGTGGGCTTGTTGCTAGACAAACTGGTCGCATTCGCGGGCAAACTCTGCGTCCCAGGAGGGCAAGATTTATGACAACCTTTTTGGACATTGACCACGTTAGCAAGATTTTTCCCCTCGCAGCAGGAGGACGCTACATTGCGCTCCATGATGTGAGTCTGCAAATTCATCAAGGCGAGTTTGTTTCCCTGATCGGTCATTCTGGCTGTGGTAAATCGACATTGCTGAATATGGTGGCTGGGTTAGACCTCCCGACTGAGGGACGAGTCACCCTGGAGGAACAGGAAATTCGCCGCCCCGGCCCCGATCGCATGGTCGTCTTCCAAAACTACTCCCTGCTGCCTTGGAAAACAGTTCGCCAAAACATTACCCTCGCCATCGACAGCGCCCTGAAGCACCTACCCCGTGGAGAACGGCGATCGATCGCAGAACACCACATTGACTTGGTAAGCCTGCGGGCGGCGGCGGACAAGTATCCTGCCCAACTGTCCGGCGGCATGAAGCAACGGGTGGCCATTGCCCGCGCCTTGGCGCTCCGCCCCAAAGTGTTGCTGCTGGATGAACCCTTCGGTGCGCTGGATGCCTTGACCCGTGGCAATCTGCAAGAACAACTGATGCAAATTTGCCAAGAAAACCACGTCACCTGCTTGATGGTGACTCACGATGTCGATGAAGCGCTCCTGCTCTCCGATCGCGTGGTCATGCTCACCAATGGCCCCAGTGCTGAAATCGGTCAAATCTTGGATGTGCCAATTCCCCGCCCCCGCCATCGCTTAGATGTAGTGAACCATCCCAGTTACTACACCCTTCGCAACCAAATAATTGCCTTTTTGGATCAGCAGAAGCGATCGAAACAACTCAAGCGCCAAACAGTTGCCGCTGCTTAAAATCGTGCATTCAATCACTTTGCAAATTCCAACTGTAGGGGCGAAGCATTTGGCAAGTAGTTCTTATTGAGTTTCAAAGCTTCTCGCCCAAATGCTTCGCCCCCTCCCAGTCTCCAACTTGGCTAACTGATTCTGATTTCCATCACCTACTACAGACTGGCAGAAGTAAGCACTCAAAACTCAAAACTCAAAACTACCCCCCTCCCTGATCAGAAACTTCTGCCAAGCTGCACTAGCCCCTTGCCTGCCACATCCCCCTAACCCCCAAACCCAAATCCCATGCAAACCCTCCCAACCCTGCAAACCCTCGACAAGATTTACGCAGCGCCCTCCCAACCTGCCCTCAAGCCCGATCCATTTTTGACGATCGAAAATGTCAGCAAAACCTACACTACTTCTAGAGGTAGCTACACCGCTCTGGAGGACATTAACCTAACGATTCGTGAAGGTGAGTTTGTTTGCTTGGTCGGACATTCGGGGTGCGGCAAATCTACCCTGCTCAACATGGTGGCGGGTTTTCTGAAGCCTACGACTGGCGAAGTGCGCCTGCAATCCAAGCGCATCACTGAGCCGGGCCCCGATCGGATGATGGTCTTTCAAAATTACGCCCTGCTGCCTTGGAAAACCGCGTTTGAGAACGTCTATCTAGCGGTCAAGTCAGCCTATCCAGACAAGTCCAAAGCCGTCAAAATTGCCATTACCCAGGAACATCTGGAAATGGTGGGATTGACTGAGGCAGCCAACAAGCGCCCCCACCAACTCTCTGGCGGTATGAAGCAACGGGTGTCGATCGCCCGCGCCCTGGCCATTCGTCCCCAAGTGCTGATTTTGGATGAACCTTTCGGCGCACTGGATGCGATTACCCGCCAAGAGTTGCAGGAAGAACTACTTAAGATTTGGCAAACTCACCGCACCACAGTGTTGATGATTACCCACGATATTGATGAGGCGCTGTTTTTAGCCGATCGCATCGTGATGATGACCAACGGCCCCGCTGCTCGCATCGGTGAGGTTTTGGATGTTTCCTTCTCCCGTTCTAATGTCTGTGAAGCCGATGCAGCCCTGTGTCGGGCTGATTTGATCGCCGATCCCCGTTACTGCGAACTCCGAAACTACGCCCTCGACTTCCTCTACCGTCGTTTTGCCCACGACGTAGATTAGTGCGGGCTGGCAAAATCACGTCTAAGGATCATCTCAAACCTTAAACCTAGATGATGTTCAACTTAAAGTTTGCCCTCATCGTTCGGCTGAGCGCTCACGCCGAAGCCCCCAGCCCCTTCTCTCTAGGGGAGCAAGGAAGCCGATCTAAGTCTTAGCCCCTCTCCCCTGCTGGGCTTGTCATTACCAACATTTTTGAGAAATCGAAGATTTCTCAAAAATGTGAATTCTAAACCTCTTAGAAGATCCAAATTGTCGCCCGAACCGCCCCCCTGCCCCCCAATTCTGGGGGGTTCTGAGATCGAAGTCCCCCAGAATTGGGGCCTTAAAGCCTTTCAGGCATACATGAAAAGGGGGCGAGTGCAAGGTCTAGGGCATTTATCAGACACTCTCCAAGCTTTTTAAGAGATGTTGGTAATGACAAGCCTGCTGGGAGAGGGGTTGGGGTGAGGGCAGTTCGGGAAAGTTGCCCATCGCCTTAAACCTGGTTACGAACTTCCCTGAATGACTTACATCCCCAGATTTCTATGAAATTTGGGGATTGTGCTTTCAAATCTACCGCTTCAGAATCTACTACTTCAAAAAATATGTCCGTTGTTAAAACTCTGTGTCCCTACTGCGGTGTTGGTTGTGGTTTAGAGGTCACCGTAGGGGAAAACCCTACGTCTTCATCCCTCAAGGTGCGAGGCGATCGGAGCCATCCTTCCAGCCAGGGCATGGTGTGTGTCAAGGGAGCCACGATCGCGGAGTCCTTGGACAAAGATCGCCTGCTGTATCCGATGGTGCGGGACTCCCTGGATCAGCCCTTTCAGCAAGTCAGTTGGGATGAGGCGTTGCAGCGAGTGGCCGATCGCATTCAAACTGTGGTGGCGACTCAAGGGCCCGATAGCGTTTGCATGTATGGCTCTGGGCAATTGCAAACCGAAGATTATTATATTGCCCAAAAATTACTCAGAGGCTGCCTGGGCACTAATAACTTTGACTCCAACTCCCGCCTGTGTATGGCCGCCGCTGCCACAGGCTACGTGCAAAGCTTAGGTGCCGATGGCCCACCCTGCTGCTATGACGACTTAGAGCTAACCGATTGCGCCTTCATCATGGGGGCAAATCCAGCGGAATGCCATCCGATCGTCTTCAATCGGCTGCGGAAATACCACAAGCAAAATCCCCACGTCAAACTGATTGTGGTTGATCCCCGCCGCACTCCAACCGCTGAGGTCGCTGATCTTCACTTAGCAATTCGCCCCGGCACCGATATTGACTTGCTCAACGGCATCGCCCATCTGCTAGTGCTATGGGGAGCGACGGATGCCGATTTTATCCAAAACCACACTAACGACTTCCCCACCTACGCCAGCGTCACCCAGTATTACTCTCCAGAGCGAGTGGCGGAGACCTGCGGCATTTCGATCGCTGACCTGGAACAAGCTGCCCGTTACTGGGCCCGATCGGAGCGCGTGTTATCGCTGTGGGCGATGGGCGTAAACCAATCCTCAGAAGGCACAGCGAAGGTACGGACGCTGATTAATTTGCATTTAATGACGGGCAACATTGGGAAACCTGGAGCGGGGCCGTTTTCCCTCACAGGGCAACCCAACGCGATGGGCGGGCGGGAAAGTGGCGGCATGTCTCACCTGCTACCGGGCTATCGATCGGTGAAAAATCCCCAGCATCGGGCAGAAGTTGAGCAATTCTGGGGATTGCCAGCGGGACAAGTTTCCCCCACCGTCGGCCGCACCGCTTGGGACATCATCACTGGGTTGGAACAGAATGACGTGGGCGTGTTGTGGATTGTGGCCACGAATCCAGCGGTGAGTTTGCCCGACTTGGAGCGGAGTAAAGCAGCCCTGCGATCGTCCCCCTGCACGATTTACCAGGATGCCTATTACCCCACCGAAACCGCCGCCTATGCCCATATTTTGCTTCCTGCTGCTCAGTGGGGGGAAAAAACAGGCACCATGACCAACTCTGAGCGCATGGTTACCCTTTGTCCGGCATTCCAATCGCCGCCAGGGGAAGCCAGAGCCGATTGGGAAATTTTTGCGGAAGTGGGTCGCCGATTGGGGTTTGCGGCTCATTTTCCCTTCTCGGACAGCGCTGCGGTTTACGCCGAATTTGTCCAACTCACCCACGATCGCCCCTGCGACATGAGCCAGTTCAGCCACGATCGCCTCCGCCAAACGCCTCTCCAGTGGGGCCACCCCCAGTCCCCATCTCCCCAACGGCTCTACACCGACGGCCGCTTCCTGACCCCCGATGGTCGCGCCAATTTTGCGGCATACCATAGCCGAGGCTTAGCTGAACCGCCCGATCGAGATTATCCCTTCGTCATGACCAACGGTCGGCTCTACGGTCACTGGCACACCCAAACCCGCACGGGACGCATTCCCAAAATTACTGAGATGTACCCCCAGCCATTTCTAGAAATTCATCCCCGCGATGCTCAAAAATTGGACATCCAAGATGGAGACTGGGTGGATGTTCGATCACGTCGGGGACAGTTGCGCCTTCCTGCCAAGGTCACCCGATCGATCGCCCCCGGCACCGTGTTTGCCCCGATGCACTGGGGTAGCCTCTGGGCAGATCAGGCAGAAGTGAACAGCGTCACCCATCCCGAAGCCTGCCCCGAATCCCTTCAACCAGAACTTAAAGCTTGTGCGGTGCAACTGGTACCCATAGCCGTTGCCGCTCCGCCCGCTACCCTCGACAATGCCCATTTGCATGAATACAGTGAACTCCCTCTTCCAGTTTGAAGCCGATTTTGTCGCCTCCCTGCGCTGCATCCCCATACAGGTGCGCTACAAACTCGACACCTGTGGCATTAAGCTGAAACTAGTTCAGGAGTCAGTTTAGCTCCGCCGATCGCTCCGCCCTCCTCACCTTGCCTTGTACCAGTGAGGCTGAAATCACTGCTTACATCAGGTTCTACAATCCCTGGTCACCGCCTACAGAGGCACCCCTGCAACTGAATTCCCCCCCGATCCCGATCCTGAATGGATGAATGGCGATCGGATTCCCCCAACTCTCCCAGAAAAAGCCCAAGAATTTGGTTTCAATCTAACTTTGGCACAATGGGCAAGCCTAGCGCCCCTACAACGCTTTGTCCTCATCAAACTCAGCCGCCCCAGCCACGAGAACCGCAACTTTTCGATCGCCTTCCAAGAATTTCACCTTCTGAGTCAGCGTTAGAACATTCACCTTGGACACGTAATAACTCAGAATTTCTACAAGACCCCCGAAAACGATCGTCCACACCCCACTATCATGACTACTATCAGATTTTAAAGAATGTCAGCTTACAATTAAAGCAAAAGCAATCAGGCTAGGACTCCCAACTTGTGAGTGTTTCTCCCCCCTCCGTTGACCCCAAAACCCTATTTCCCTTCGAGCTAGACCAGTTTCAGCACCAAGCCATTGCCTCCCTCGATCGGGACTGTTCCGTCGTCGTTTGCGCCCCCACTGGCTCCGGCAAAACCTTAATTGGAGAGTATGCCATCCACCGCGCCCTCTCCAGGGGTCGTCGTGTATTCTACACCACGCCCCTCAAAGCTTTGTCCAATCAGAAACTGCGGGACTTCCGAGAACAGTTTGGCGCAGATCGAGTGGGATTGCTGACGGGCGACACCTCCATCAATCGGGATGCGCCCATTTTGGTGATGACCACCGAAATTTTTCGTAACATGCTCTACGGCACCCCCATTGGTGAGGTAGGCACCTCCCTCACTGGAGTTGAAGCCGTTGTGCTGGACGAATGCCACTACATGAACGATCGCCAGCGGGGAACCGTGTGGGAGGAATCGGTGATCTACTGTCCTCCCGATGTCCAATTGGTGGCCCTGTCAGCAACTGTGGCGAATAGTGATCAGCTAACGGATTGGATCGCCCAAGTCCATGGTCCCACAGACTTGATTTATTCTGACTTCCGTCCCATTCCCCTGACATTTCACTTTGGTAATGTTAAAGGGCTATCTTCACTCCTCAACGACGAGCAGACCAAGATCAACCCCCACCTCAAACCCAGCAAGCGCAGCGGTCGCAAGCCCCCCGATCGCCCCGGTGGTGGCCCTCATCGAGAAGAGGTGCCCTCCTTAGCATTTGTCTTGAGCCAGTTGCATCAACGGGATATGCTGCCAGCCATCTATTTCATTTTTAGTCGCAAAGGCTGCGACCAAGCTGTCACTGAGTCCGCTGGACTTTCCCTGGTCAATGACTCGGAAGCAGCCCGGCTCCGGCAACAGATTGATCTATTTCTCCACAACCACCCGGAAGCAGGCAGAGTTGGACAGGTGGAACCGCTTTACCGGGGCATCGCCGCTCACCACGCTGGTATTCTTCCCGCTTGGAAAGGACTAGTGGAAGAACTATTTCAACAGGGACTAATCAAGGTTGTATTTGCCACCGAAACCCTAGCGGCGGGGATCAACATGCCCGCCCGCACCACGGTCATTTCCACGCTCTCTAAGCGCACCGATCGCGGACATCGGTTACTCCACGCCTCAGAATTTCTGCAAATGGCAGGTCGCGCTGGCCGCCGAGGCATGGATAAGATTGGTCATGTCGTCACGCTGCAAACGCCCTTTGAAGGTGCAAAAGATGCCGCAGAATTGGCCACCAGAGGTGCAGATCCCCTCGTAAGTCAATTTACTCCCAGTTATGGCATGGTGCTGAACCTGCTCCAGACCCATACCCTCCAGGAAGCCAAAGCATTAGTGGAACGCAGTTTTGGGCAGTATCTAGCTACCCTCCACTTAAAACCCCAGCAGCAGGCGATCGACTCTCTCTCGGCTGAGTTGTCCCAGTTGCAAGCTCAACTTGACCAAATTGACTCCAAACTGCTTGCCAACTACGAAAAACTGCAAGCCCGGCTGAAAGAGGAACGTCGCCTCCTGAAGACGTTGCAGCAACAGTCGGAAGATGTGCCGTCCCAGGATTTGGCTGAAGCCCTGCGGTTTTCTGTGGCAGGAACGATTCTGAGTTTGAAAGGAGAACATGTCCCTACTCCATCGCCGCTCTCCGCCACATTGGTGAATAAAATTCCTGGCTCAGGACAATTTCCCTATTTAATTTGCTTGGGGCAGAATAACCGTTGGTATGTGGTCACCTTGGCTGATGTGGTGGGACTCCATGGGGAATTTCCTCGTCTTGCCGCTGTCGATCGCCTCACCCCGCCCCCCGACATGCCCTTGAAACCAGGACAACACCGCACGGGCAACGACATAACGGGGACGATCGCCCGCCAGATTCCCAACACCCACTCCGCTTTAGATGCCCCAGAGATTTTGGCCCAAGCAGCACGGGTTCATGCAGTGGAGGAGCAAATCACCACCCATCCCGTTCATCAACTGGGCGATGCCACCAAATTGCTGAAACGACAGCAGCGGATCGCCACCCTAAGGGCTGAAATTACAAAGAATGAAGCACTTTTGGGTAAGCAATCCCAGCGCCACTGGCAAGAATTCCTCAGCTTGATTGTGATCTTGCAAGAATTTCAAGCCCTAGAAAGAACCTCGATGCATCCATCCCACTTAAGCGAAGCCCCTGCCTCCCCCGATTCTGAGCAACTCGTGCCCACTTCCTTAGGGGAATCCGCCGCTGCAATTCGGGGAGACAACGAGTTGTGGCTAGGGTTAGCCCTAGCCTCTGGAGAACTGGATATGCTGGAGCCTCAGCAACTGGCCGCCGCCTGTGCCGCCCTCGTAACAGAATCGTCTCGCCCTGATAGTTGGACTCGCTACGACCTTTCGAGTGAAGTGGAAGAAGCCTTGGGGGGATTGCGCGGGGTGCGCCGCCAGCTATTCCAGCTTCAGCGAAGGCATCAAGTTGCCCTTCCCATCTGGCTAGAGTACGAATTAGTCTCGATCGTGGAGCAGTGGGCCTTGGGGATTGAGTGGGTGGAACTCTGCGAACATACAAGTCTCGACGAAGGAGACGTGGTGCGAATGGTGCGACGTACCCTAGATTTCCTCTCTCAAATTCCCTACGTGCCTCACCTGACAGCAGAATTGCAACTAAATGCCCGTCGTGCTGCTCAACTGCTCGATCGCTTCCCCATCAACGAGGGAATTGAGTAGGTACACAAGTTATTGGAGCAGCGCTAATTCTACTTCTTGCGGAGCCGGTAGGTAATTCTGCCCTTACCCAAGTCATAGGGAGTTAACTCAACCTTGACCCGATCGCCCGGCAGAATTTTAATATAGTTGCGACGAATTTTACCGGAAATATGGGCCAACACATTAAAGCCGTTGTCCAAATCCACTCGAAACATCGCATTCGGCAGGGATTCCGTAACCGTACCTTCCATCTCAATCAGATCTTGCTTAGCCAAATTGTGCTACTCCTTAAAATTTAAAGCTGATAAATCCAGACCTCAATCCCCGCAAGACTTTAATTCTTGGGAACTAGAACCTCAATCCTGATCGCCAACGAGGACAATCGGTAGGCATGAATTTTAGCTGACTTCATCCATAAAAACCAGCATTTAGTCATTGCCAAGGCTAGAGAAGGAACCTGAATGTCCCCCTTCTCCATTATGAATGGATCGCCAGTGGTTTTGATTAAGTTCAGTGCAGCCACATTTAAGCTGGCAAAATCAAGCCTGGTATCAAAGCGCAACGACATCTTTTAACGCCTCAGTCACTGCGTCTAGTGGCATATTGCCATCTATGGAAACGAGTTGCTGACGAGTCCGATAAAAGTCAATTAAAGGTGCTGTCTGCTCTCGATAAACAGCCAAGCGACGACGGATCACCTCTTCATTGTCATCCTTGCGTCCCCGCGCCAAAAGCCGAGTCACCAGCACTTCGTCGGGCACATCCAGATTAATCACATTGTCACAGCGTTGGTTAATGGCTAACAGTAATTCGTCTAAAAAAATAGCCTGGGATACGTTGCGCGGGAATCCATCTAGAATCCATCCAGGAATCACGTCTTCATCACTCAAGCGCTCTTGAACCAAGTCTAAAATCAGTTGGTCAGGTACTAGTTCACCCTGATCCATAAAGGATTGAGCCTTCACACCCAAGTGAGTCTGCTGCGCCACAGCCGATCGCAAAATATCACCCGTCGAAATGTGGGGAAGCTGCAAAAGCTGGGCCAATATCTGCGCTTGAGTTCCCTTACCCGCACCTGGGGGACCCAGGAAAATCAGTCGCGTCACTCTACTTCACCATTCCTTCATAACGTTGAGAAATTACATAGGTCTGAACCTGCTTGGCCGTTTCCAAGGCCACACCGACCACAATTAGCAGAGACGTAGCTCCTAAACCCTGGAATGTCCTAACCGGGGTTGCACTCTCCACCACCGTTGGCACTAGAACAATAATACTGAGGAAGACAGCCCCTAGAAAGGTCAATCGATTGAGAACGCGCTCAATATATTCACTCGTTGCCCGCCCCGGACGAATGCCTGGCACACTTGCTCCCATTTTCTTCAGGTTTTGGGACATATCGACCGGGTTAACAACCAAGGAGGAGTAGAAGTAGCTGAAGAAAAGAATGAACACCACTTCCAACACAATGTACAGCCAAGACCCCGGTCTCAGGTAGCCTGCCACAAATTGAGAAAAGGCTGGATTTTTAATGAATTGGGTCGCCAAGGTTGCTGGAACCGCCAACATTGCACTGGCAAAAATGATGGGCATCACTCCACCCTGATTTAGCCGCAGCGGTAAGTAGCTAGTTTTCTCTAGATACTGACGACGACCAACTTGGCGACGGGCTGAAATGATGGGAATTCGGCGCGCCCCCTCCTGCACAAACACGATCGCCACAATCATGGCCAGAAACACTAGGGTGAGAACAATGACACCTGCCACAAAGTTCCGATCGCCGCTCTCCACATTCGCCCGAGTCTGCTGAATCGTTTGATTAAAGGAATTGGGTAGCCGAGAGACCACGTTGATAAAGATCAACAGTGACGCACCATTACCAATGCCTCGCTCCGTCACCAACTCCCCAACCCACATCACAAACATAGAACCCGCTGTTAATGCCAACATTGTTTTCAAAACAAAGGGCAGCAAAATCACAGGGCTAACCAAGTTGCCGCCCTGCAAAAACTCCAATCCCAGAAATCCCGCACTCGTTGTTGCTTTCTGAACCGCTACAGGTAATCCATTCACCAGCACAGACCCACTAGTGATGACCCACCACGCTAGTCCCGTACTTTGAATCAATGCCCAGCCCAAGGCAACATATCGAGTGATTTGCGAGATTTTACGACGACCCGCTTCCCCTTCGTTCTTCTGCAAGTCTTCCAGGCTAGGAACAGCCACTGTCAGAAGCTGCAAAATAATGGAGGCATTGATATAAGGCAAGATACCAAGGGCAAAAATACCAAGCGCCGAAAAACCACCCCCAGAGAAGGTATCGAGCAGTCCTAGAAACGGGTTATTACCCTGGCTCAGCTTAATGAAATTCGCGAATACCGCTCGATCGATGCTGGGTAAGGGCAAATAAATCCCCAAACGCACCAGGATTAACATGCCGATCGTCACCAGTAGCCGGCCCCTCAAACCCGGTGCCTGGGCCATTTGGGTGACCGTTTCTTGAGCGCTAGGGGTCTTATCTCGACTAACAACCATAGGAGGAAACCTTATCTACTACGCGAGAGGTGTAATGCGGATCTGACTTAGCTTCAGGATAGATTAAATGAGGCTAAAAGCACTAGGCAAGAACCCTACTCAGCTTCAACACTAGCTGTTTCAACGTCTACATCACCAAGAATGGCACAACGACCACCCGCACCCTCAATTTTTTGCCGAGCGCTAGCCGTAAATGCAGCCGCAGTGACCTGCAATGCCACAGTCAATTCTCCATCCCCCAAAACTTTAAGCGGGCCATCATCTGTTGTAATCAGTCCCACATCCATCAATGAATCTAGCGTAACCGTCATTCCATCGGGTAAGGACGCTAGTTTTCCGACATTAATAATTGTGTACTGCTTACGGTTGACTAGGGGAAAGTGCTTGAGCTTGGGCACCCGTTTGTAGAGAGGCAACTGCCCACCTTCAAACCCAGGGCGAGTTCCTCGTCCTGAGCGAGATTTTTGCCCCCGCATCCCAAAGCCACAGCTTGCGCCCTGTCCTGCTGCAATGCCTCGTCCCACACGACGGCGGCGATGGCGAGAGCCTTCTTGAGGCTGAGCATCTTCTATTCTCATGGCTGCTACTTAATAATTGAAGGGTAATAACTAAAAGACAAATTTAGAACCGACAGTGTGAATCAGAGGGAATGTAAACCCCAAATTAGCCATAAAGATTCTCGATCGGAACGCCGCGCTCTTCGGCCACATCTGCAAAAGTACGAAGATTACCCAATGCACTAACGGCGGCTCTGGCGTTGTTCAGGGGGTTCCCCGATCCTAGCTGCTTCGCCAAAATATTACGAACCCCAGCTAATTCCAAAACAGTTCGCACTGCACCCCCAGCAATTACCCCCGTTCCAGGAGCGGCTGGACGCATCATGACCTTGGCACCGCCTCCCCCCGCTACAACGGGGTGGGGGATTGAATTTGCTTTGGTGAGGGGAACTTGCACAATGTGCTTTTTGCCGTCAGCAACCCCTTTCTTCACGGCTCCAATGACATCGCTAGCCTTGCCTACGCCCACACCAACCTGTCCTCGTTCGTTACCCACAACGACGATCGCCCGGAAGCTGAGCTTTTTACCCCCCTTAACAACCTTGGTCACCCGACGAATTTGTACAACACGCTCTTGCCACTCGGTTTCTTTCTCGCGGGTACGAGTGCCCTTACGTCGATTGGCCGCAGCTTTATCCTTACTGGGAGCCATTGAGTTGCCGTTGTCGGTTCTGGATCTATCTGATCGGTCTGATCTTTCAGCCATGATTCTTAACTACTTAGATAGGGTGCAATGCATTGAAGCCGTTAATTAACTTGCGTCTTGGATTTTATAGATGTGAGTCGATCGTTAAAAGTCTAGTCCAGCTTCGCGGGCAGCCTCTGCCAGAGCTTTGATTCGCCCGTGATAGAGATTACCTCCCCGATCGAAGACAACTTGCTTAATGCCTTTATCCAACAAACGCTCAGCAATCAGTTTACCGACATGAGTTGAGGCCTCACAGGTTGAACCGGAGGACAGTGCTGCCTTTACCTCTGGCTCCAGAGTCGATGCAGACACGATCGTGTGCTGCTGAGCATCGTCAATGATCTGAGCATAAATGTGATGCTGGGAACGAAAGACAGCCAATCTGGGACGTTCTGGAGTTCCAGTGACTCGCCGACGAATCCGGTTATGCCGACGACGGGTTGATTCTTTGCGACTAAGTTTCATAGTTATTTCTTCCCTGACTTACCAGCCTTACGTCTGACCACTTCACCTAAATAGCGAATCCCCTTACCCTTGTAGACTTCTGGGGGACGCACTGCCCGAATCTTGGCGGCAGTGTTACCGACAATCTCCTTATCAATGCCACTGACAACCACATTCGTGTTGCCCTCAACCGCAACTTGCACGCCTTCGGGTGGCTCAATCTGCACAGGGTTACTGTAGCCAACATTCAGTACCAGATTGCGTCCTTGGATTTGGGCCCGATACCCCACCCCTTGAATTTCCAGACGGCGTTGAAAGCCCTGGGAAACCCCTTCAACCATGTTGGCAACCAGAGTCCGGCACAAACCGTGGCGTTGCTCGGAAGAACGAGATTCATCTTCCTTACGAAGCACTAGGGTTTCCTCAACTCGTTCTACAACAACCCCAGATGGCAGCACCCTAGAGAGTTCACCCTTGGGGCCTTTGACAACAACGTGCTGTCCTTCAAGGGTGACACTGACTTTTTGCGGAATGGGGATCGGACGTTTACCAATGCGAGACATGATCGTTATCCAGTTGCTTTTAGTATTTCGCTATTCAGAAGCTAGTCGTTACGGAGTCTAAACGTTGACAGATTGGGCTGAGTTATGATTGCTCTCCCAAATTGACCTTACCAAATATGACAGAGAACTTCACCGCCAACCCCCTGACGGCGAGCTTCGCGATCGGTCATAATCCCACTAGATGTGGAAATAATGGCAATGCCGATTCCCCCTAAAACGCGGGGCAGTTCTCTGCGATTGGAGTAAACCCTTAAGCCCGGCTTACTCACTCGCTTTAGGCTAGTGATAATGGGTTGACGGTTTCTACCTCTGTATTTCAGAGAGATTGTCAAGCTCCGCTTCACGCCCTCTCCAACTTCCTCAAAATCAGCAATAAAACCTTCGTCCTTCAAGACTCTGGCGATATTATGCGTCATTTTCGTTGCTGGAACTTCTGTAGTTTGATGACGCGCTAAGTTTGCATTACGAATGCGCGTCAACATATCTGCAATTGTATCGTTAGCCGCCATAATTTCCTCTACTACAAAACCACCCACAGGGATCAGTGTTAGCGTGTCAAACTACTCTCGAAATGGCATACCCATTTCTTTGAGCAAAGCGCGCCCCTCTTCATCGGTGCGAGCCGTGGTGATAATCGAAATATCCATGCCCCGAACTTGATCAACGCTGTCATAACTAATTTCAGGAAAAATTAGTTGTTCTCGAATGCCCATCGTGTAATTGCCCCGACCATCAAAGCTTTTAGGACTGACACCCCGAAAATCCCGGATGCGTGGCAAAGACAAGTTAATCAGCCGTTCCAAGAAGGAATACATCCGATCGGAACGCAGAGTCACCATGATACCCACAGGCATTCCTTGGCGGATTTTGAAGCCAGCGATCGCCTTCTTGGCACGGGTTACAACTGGCTTCTGTCCAGTAATCACAGCCATTTCGTTCAGGGATGCCTCTAGGGCCTTCGCATTTTGAGAGGCTTCTCCCAGTCCTCGGTTAATCGTCACCTTGATAACTTTCGGAACTTGGTGGACGTTAACGTACTTAAACTGCTCGATTAGTTTAGGAACAATCTTGTCTTGATAGGTCGTTTTGAGAGATTGGGATAGCATGGCGTGACTTCGTTACGTTGACAACCTCTGGGCTTTGTCAGAGGTAGATGAATAGGTGGCGGTTAAATCTGAGCTTTGAACTAAGGCAATTTGCCGTTGGTTCTAATCAATTTGGTTAAAACGGAGAAGCTAGCTTGGTGGAATGAAAAAGCAAATTTTCATCCAGCAATTAATCAATGACTTCTCCCGTCTTTTTCAACATCCGAACCTTTCTGCCTTGAGCATCAAAGGTGTAGCAAACCCGACTCGCAACCTTTTGCTTAGTGGAATAAAGCATCACATTAGAGCTGTGAATGGGAGCTTCAATGCTGGCAATCTGCCCTGATTCTCCCTCTTGGCGAGGCTTGATGTGTTTTGTCTTGACGTTGACACCTTTGACAACGACCTGACTGGTGCGGGGAGAAGTACTCAAAATTTCACCAATTTTGCCCTTGTCACTGCCAGCGATAATCTGGACAGTGTCCCCTTTCTTGATATGCATCCGATGACGCACGGGAGTCGGTTGAACTTTGCCTTTCATTTACAACACCTCTGGAGCAAGAGAAATAATTTTTGTGAAACTCTTGTCGCGTAGTTCACGGGCAACTGGGCCAAAGACCCGCGTTCCCCTGGGGTTACCATCGGCATTGACGATGACAGCGGCATTGTCATCAAAGCGAATGCTCATGCCGCTGTCCCGCCGCAGTCCTTTGCGTGTCCGCACCACGACTGCCCGCACGACATCTGATTTTTTCACTGCCATGTTGGGAAGGGCATCTTTCACCACAGCAATAATTACATCGCCAACTCCGGCGTAGCGGCGGTTACCGCCCAAGACTCGGATACACATCAGCTTGCGAGCGCCACTGTTGTCAGCGACATTGAGGTAGGATTCTTGTTGAATCATGGGAGGTTTCCTTGCTTCTCGAATAAGCTTGAGTGGATTTAAGCCTGAGCCTTGTTGTTGAGGATATCGATAACTGTCCAGCGCTTGGTGCGGCTGAGGGGACGGGTCTCTTGAATGCGGACTCGATCGCCCACATGACAATCATTGTTTTCGTCGTGAACTTTGTAGCGCTTGGTGCGAACCACAATTTTTCCGTATTTAGGGTGGGAAGAACGATTTTCGATCGCCACAACCACGGTTTTATCCATTTTGTCGCTGACGACCAATCCAACCCTTTCTTTAACAGCCATAGTTTTCTACTCCTCTTGTTCTGCGACAGACACAGCGACTAACTCTGGGGTATTGCTAGACTCCGCTGACCTCTGCCGTTCCCGTTCAATGGTCATCAATTGTGCCAAACGATGGCGGGCATGTTTGAATTGGTGGGATTTTTCCAACTGCCGAGTGGCTTTTTGCATCCTTAGCTCAAACAATTGCCGCTTAACTTCTAGAATCCGATCGCTCAATTCTTGATCACCAAGATCCTTGACTTCTTTCATCTTAGGAAGAGACATTCTGTACCTCCTCTACTGCACTGGGTTCTGCGTCTGTAACAACTGAATCTGTAACAACTGAAATAGATGGCACTGGTGCTGCCTCACGAATCACAAACTTAGTTTTAATGGGAAGCTTAGAGTCAGCTAAGCGCATGGCCTCTCGTGCAATCGCTTCGGAAACACCACCTACTTCAAACAAAATCCGACCTGGCTTGACAACAGCCACCCAAAATTCCGGATTTCCTTTTCCAGATCCCATCCGGGTTTCGGCGGGACGCATGGTCACAGGCTTGTCTGGGAAGATGCGAATCCAGATTTTGCCACCCCGACGAATGTAGCGGTTCATGGCCCGACGACTGGCTTCAATCTGACGGGCTGTAATCCAGGCGGGTTCTAAGGCTTGGAGAGCAAACTCACCAAAGTTAAGGGTATGACCTCTGGTGGCTTCACCCCGCATCCGACCGCGTTGCTGCTTACGAAATTTAGTTCTTCTTGGACTTAGCATGACTCGATATCCATAAATTTAAGGGCTAGAAGCCTGGAATTGGCTTAACCTTCGTTAGACCGATCTTCAAACTGTTGCCGTCTGCGCTGTTGCTTTCGGCGCGGTTGGGTAGGAGTAGGAGCTTGCTCTTCCTGTCCAGGAATAATTTCCCCTTTGAACACCCAAACCTTAATTCCCAAGATGCCGTAGACCGTCTGAGCCGTGCGATAGGAATAATCAATATCTGCTCGAAGTGTATGCAGCGGGACTCTGCCTTCCCGTGTCCACTCAGTTCTGGCGATTTCTGCCCCATTGAGTCGTCCACTCACCTGAATCTTGATCCCCTGAATTCCGGCTCGCTGGGCGCGTTGGATGGCTTGGCGCACAACCCGCCGGAAGGAAACCCGGCGCTCTAGCTGCTGACCAATGTATTCAGCGATTAATCCAGAGTCCGCATCCACTTTGTCAACTTCGACAACATTGATGCGAATTTGCCGAGCCTCATTGCCCAACTCTTTTTGCAGTCCGACTCGCAACAATTCGATCCCGGCACCGCCTCGACCTACCACAACTCCGGGACGGGCAGTCCGAACTTCCAGATCAATTTGATCGGCTTTGCGATCGATCCGCACCTCTGAAACCCCCGCATTGCTGAGGTTCTTTTCAATAAAGCGACGGATTTTGTAGTCTTCTTGCAAGACTTCTGGGTAGCGCTTTGGCTCAGCAAACCAGCGAGAGCGATGCTCTTGCGTCGTTACCAAACGAAAACCAACTGGATGAATCTTCTGTCCCACGGATACGTCCTCTATTTCGGAGTTCAGGTTTGTCTAAGGGTTTGAGAAAGCAATGCTTATGGATTTTCTTGGGCGGCAACGGTCACAGTGATGTGGCAGGTTGGCTTCCGAATCTGATAAGCCCGTCCTTGAGCGCGGGGTCTAAACCGTTTCAAGCTGGGGCCCATATCTGCATAAGCTTGGCTGACGATCAAGGTGGCTGGATCGAGTCCAGCGTTGTGTTCAGCATTGGCCACGGCTGAACGCAGAACTTTGAGTACAGGATCACACGCCCGGTAGGGCATGAATTCTAAAACAATTAAGGCTTCGCGGTACGATCGCCCTCGAATTTGGTCTAGAACACGACGCACCTTGTGGGGTGACATCCGAATATAACGGGCGATCGCTTTCACTTCTGGGGTAGTACTTATAGCCATAAAATTTTCCTCATATTACTTGCTTTCAGTGCCTAACCATTAATGAGAGAAATAGCACCGATGATCATTCATCCCTACCGTCGAGTCTTTTTGTCACTTTTCGAGTGACCCCGGAAAGTGCGGGTAGGGGCAAATTCACCTAACTTATGTCCAACCATTTGCTCGGTAATGTACACCGGAAGGTGCAACCGACCTGTGTGAACCGCGATCGTATGCCCCAACATCTGAGGCAAAATCGTAGACGCACGAGACCACGTTTTAATCACTTGCTTTTCGCCTTTGGCATTGAGCTTTTCAATCTTGGTCAACAAGTGATCGGCAACAAAAGGGCCTTTTTTAAGAGAGCGAGACATAATCCACCTTAAAAGATAATTTGCAAGTAGAAGGGTCTGAAACAAAAATCGTTGGTAACGGGAGAGAAAAACCTAGATGGATTGAAAACCCTAGGATTCTCGCCCACCCCGACCGCGCTTAGAAGACTTACGACGGCGACGCACAATTAAAGCGTTACTCAGTTTCTTCTTCTTCCGAGTTTTATAGCCCAAAGTTGGCTTACCCCAGGGAGTTACAGGCCCGCTTCTACCGATCGGGGCGCGACCTTCGCCACCTCCGTGGGGGTGATCCACTGGGTTCATCACACTACCGCGAACCTGGGGTCTGCGCCCTAGGTGACGGGTGCGCCCTGCTTTCCCAAGACTCAAGTTTCTCTCTTCAAGGTTACCGACCTGTCCGAGGGTGGCGTAGCACTCCCGTCGAATCAGCCGCACCTCACTGGAGGGCAACTTGAGGGTGACAAAATTACCTTCCTTAGCCATGACTTGAGCTGTTGCCCCTGCTGCTCGGACAATCTGTCCTCCCCGGCCAGGATATAGCTCGACGTTATGCACACTGCTTCCCAAGGGAATATTTCCAAGTGGCAAAGCGTTACCAATTTCGATCGGTGCATCAGGACCAGACACTACCACCGTGCCGACCGATATGTTTGCGGGACAAAGGATGTAACGCTTTTCGCCATCTCGATAATACAGAAGGGCAATGCGGGCGTTACGATTGGGGTCGTACTCAATGGCAACAACTTTGGCTGGAACACTGTGCTTATCCCGCCGAAAGTCGATGATCCGGTAAAGACGCTTATGACCACCGCCCCGATGACGACAGGTAATCACGCCTCGATTGTTGCGCCCCTTAGGACGATGAACCGAAGTAGTTAAAGATTTTTCTGGTTCATCGCGGGTGATTTCAGCAAAGTCGGGAACCGTGCGTTGACGAGTGCCAGGAGTATAAGGTCTGTAAGAACGAGTGCCCATAGGTTAAACCTTAAAATCAGAACTAGTAATTGCCTAAACTTCTGGATAGAGCGTGATGGAATCACCGGGAGCGAGGGTGACGATCGCCCGTTTGTATTGGGGACGATAACCCATAAACTTGCCAACTCGTCGTTGCTGGCGGGGTGGACGCAAAGTATTGACACCCACAACCTTGACGTTGAACAATTCTTGAATTGCAGCCTTAATCTCTGGCTTTGTTGCCTGGGGAATGACCTCAAAGGTGTACTTATTTTCTTCGAGCAGACGGGTTGCCTTCTCAGTGACGATCGGGCGACGAATCAAATCTGCCAAGTCCCGAGAGTTAAAGTTAGTCATTGTTGTAGACCTCCTGAATCTTTTCCAGGGCGGAGGGAGTCGTCACGATGTAGTCAGTATTCAGGATATCGAAGATATTTAAGTTGGTGGCAGAAATTAGCCTCAACCGATCGATATTACGAGCAGATAAATAGACGTTCTCTAACCGTTCCGGCAAAATCAGGAGGATCTTAGCTCCCGGCTCAATGCCCCACCGAGCAATCGCCGCAACAAGTTCCTTGGTCTTTGGCCGTGGCAACTGATCAGCAAAGTCCTGCACCACAATTAAGCTGTCTATGCGACTTTGAAACGCGGTTCGCAGAGCCAATCGACGCTCCTTACGATTCATTTTGATGGTGTAGTCCCTGGGCTTAGGACCGAAGATCACCCCACCTCCTCTCCAGAGGGGCGATCGGTTGGAACCGGCCCGGGCACGTCCTGTGCCTTTCTGTCTCCAGGGTTTACGTCCACCCCCTCGTACCTCAGCACGGGTTTTGGCGCTGGCCGTTCCCTGGCGAGCATTGGCCAACTGGCGCACTAATGCCCGGTGGACGACGTGAGCCGCGCTAGCTTCAGAAGCGACTCGTAGATCTAGAGAAGCCTCGCCCGACTCCTCGCCCTGCCAATCTTTAACTGTACAGCTAACCATCTGTCCCTCTAATCTCTGTCTGCTTTACCCGTCTCTGCGATGCTGATCCCGAAGGATGTTAACGCGATCGTTACTGAATCAATGCAATTAATTCACTTGCAACCAAAAGGCTATCGCCCCACTTTTTTCTCAGGCACGATACTTAGCAATGCCCCCGGTTTACCTGGAACCGCCCCTTTGATCAACAACAAATTGCGCTCCAGATCAACTCTAATGATCGTCAGCTTACGCACCGTCACTTGAGTTCCTCCCAAGCGCCCTGCCATGCGTTTTCCAGGATACACCCGACCTGGGGTTGTCCCTGCACCCGTTGAACCGGGGGCACGGTGGTTTTTGGAACCGTGAGCCATTGGCCCCCGTTTGAAGTTGTGGCGTTTTTGATAGCCAGCAAACCCACGCCCAATGCTAGTGCCAGTGACATCCACGACTTGCCCTTGGGTGAAGGACTCCGCTGTAATCTGTTGTCCCAAAGAAAACTCAGCAGCGTTTTCTAATCGATACTCAAGCAAATGGCGTAGAGGAGAGGCTCCAGACTTCGCCAAATGACCCAATTCTGGATTGCTCAAAGCTTTCACCTTCACCTCCTTGAAGCCAATCTGCACCGCAGAGTAGCCATCAGTTTGAGGAGTTTTAATTTGCGTCACAGTGCATGGACCTACTTGGATAACGGTTACAGGGATCGCTTTCCCTGAATCGAAAATCTGAGTCATGCCGAGTTTGGTGCCAAGAATACCCAAGGACACGGTAGTTAGTCTCCCTAATACAAACGCTATCAATTCGTAGAAACAGGCGGGGTAGAGGCAGCAGGACTGGCGATCGTCACAGGTTTCTGCAACCCATGAAACGGAAGCCTCCAGAGTCCAGACAGACTCAGGGTGTGAAACCCAATAAAGTTCATTCCAGACAAGGAACCAGGCGGGATAAAGTTTAACTCATCCTCTCCCGACCTTCCCGTTCCTCAACCATCTACGCTGCAAAATGCCTAGATTCAGAGTGAGGTAGACAAAATTACCGAAGTAAGCTGCCTGAAGACATAATGCGTTCAAGCAATTCACTCACGCGAGGTGAGTATCAAGTACTGTCGTCAATGCTGCTTTGTCTAGCTGGGACTTTAGCAGTAAACCACTTAGTATCCTTTTTGCACTCTCACATTGATTCACAAATGAATTCAATCAGAGAGCGTTGAGCCAGACTTGATCCGCCTTGGCGGAGCCATCTCATCAGTCAGTTCACCCCATAACCTACCATTCATACATCTTGAAAAAATCTGCTTAACTAACACGTTTGTCAGAGGGCAAGTTCGTTGGAAGATGTAATTCAGCACTCATACTACCAGAGACTCTGCATATTGGAGAAACCCGTAAAGGATTACCAAAATATTCAAAGTTTCGTGGGAGCCTAGGTAGGCAGTCGCAATGGCGCTTAACAAATATAAGCGATATTTCAGGCTTTGTCTAGTAGACTCGACAGATTCCCAAGTATTGTTTGTGAATGCTGTAGTCTAGCCCGCCATTCTAATCTATGGAGCATGTTGTTGTCATTGGGTGTGGCATCGTGGGGGCATCAATCGCCTACGAATTGAGCCAAGTTCCCGGCTTGAGCGTGACTGTTTTCGATCGCCAATCTCCCGCCCAAGCCTCAACTGGAGCCGCTTTGGGAGTGCTGATGGGAGTGATTAGCCACAAAACCAAGGGTAGGGCGTGGACGCTGCGCGACAGAAGCATTCGGCGCTATGAAACCCTGATCCCGGAGTTGGTAGCCCTGACAGGTCAACCGATTCTGTTCAACCGGGATGGCATTTTGGCACTGTGCTTTGAGGCGGCGGATTTACTCGGTTGGCAACGGTTAGCCCAGGTGCGGCAGTCCCAGGGATGGCGGTTGGAGATTTTGGACATCGCCCAAGTGCAGGCTCGGTATCCTCAATTGAGTGCCGATCGCCTGGTTGCAGGAATTTATTCTCCTGACGATCGCCAGGTTGATCCTGTGGCATTGACCCAGGCATTGGTGGCAGCCAGCCAGGGGAATGGAGTGAAATTTGAGTTTGGTGAGCCGATCGCAGAATTTGTAACAGCGGCAACGGCTGACGCTCGAGCGCAGGTGCGGCAGATAGAAACGACGAACGGTTCGCTGGCGGTGGACTGGGTTGTGGTAGCTGCTGGTTTGGGGTCTACCCAATTGACGGCAAATTTGCACCAATCCGTAACTATTCAGCCGGTTCTAGGGCAAGCCTTGCATCTGCGCTTGGAGCAGCCCTTGGGAAGTCCCCAGCACCAGCCGGTGATGACTGGAGAGGATGTGCATATTGTTCCTTTGGGGAATGCGGACTATTGGGTGGGGGCAACGGTGGAGTTCCCTGAGTCAGGTGATCCCAGTCCCGATCCCCAGCGATTGGAGGGGGTGATGCAACACGCCATTGCTTTCTGTCCCACTTTGGAGAAGGCAGACGTTATTAGAACGTGGTCGGGGTTACGGCCGCGTCCTGAGGGGCGATCGGCTCCCGTGATTGATTGGCTGTCGGGATATTCCAATGTGCTGTTGGCGACGGGGCACTACCGCAATGGCGTGTTGTTGGCTCCTGCCACTGCCCAATTGGTGCGCGAGGCGATCGTTCCTTTAATCTGATGAGGGACTTGCAGATAAATTTTGCATACAAGTAATATGTCGGCGCATAAACTTTGCACGGGCGTTCGCGTAGCGTGTGCTTTGCACTTAGCATCCGGGCAGTGATTGCGGTCAACACAAACGCTTATCTGCCGGATGCTTCGCCCCTACGCATGGGTGGAATATTCTATGTTATTGAAGCTACGATCGTTACTGGGCGCGATCCCATTGGCGGATCACTTCGGTTAAGACTGGGCGATCGGGGGATGGCACCAGTTGCACCGTTAAATCTGTTTCGGCACCAGGAATATTTTGACTCCAGGGACTATTGGGGACAGTTTTGAGGTCAATGCCAGTGATGACTGGACGAAAGCCGTATTGCACAAAGGCAGACTGTTGTGGAGTTTGGGTCAAAAAGTCCAGGAACTTCCGGGCAGCTTTGGCATTGTTGTCATCTACATCACGCCGGACGATCGCCGCTGTGGAGACGGTTTCGATCGTGGGATTTAGGTAATAGATCTGGTAAGGCTTACCCTGACTAGACCCGGCTTGTTGCCAACGATTCAGTGCGATACTTTCGTAGACGGTAGCCACATCTGCATCATTGGGCCCTTTAGCAATAAATTCTTGCAATAAGATATCTGTGGAGCGGGGCGGCTGGTAGACCGATCGCTTGACTAGGCTAAACAGGGTGGGCACGATGGGGTCATTCAAGTCAGTTGCCATTAGAGGATTGCGATTGAGCTTGGCTTGCGTCCATAGGCTCAAGGTCAGTTGTCCACTGTTGGAGCGGGTTGGGTCAGTGGTCACAAAGTCAAAACTGCCCCAGGTGCTGGGGCCACCGATCGCCGACCAACTGCGCCCTTGCATTGCTTGCTCTATCCGCTGCCACTGAAAGCGCCCGTCGGGGAAGAGCGTTTTACCGCGCTCGGGCCAGGCGATGGCCACCAGAATGGTTTTGGCGATCGGTTTGGGTTGGTCGTAGAAGGGGTCGGTGCTATTTTGGGCTTTCCACCGATCGCTCAGTTCCTGAAAAATACCCCCATTGGCGGGGATCAGCACTGTTGGCTTAAAGTCATTTTTGTTGTCAACGTATTTGTTGACCATATCTTGAGAACCCTGGAACTTTAGCTCTAGCTTGATGTTGGGGTTTTCGCGCTCGAATTTCGGTTCCAGTGCCTCCAGTGGCTCCTTCAATTCAGTCCCGGCGACCACGACAACGGTTTGTGTCATGCCAGGGAGGGGCACATAGGTTAAACCCAGTGCTACGAGAATGATGCCGATCGAAGGAATGATTGAGCGTCGTTTTGCCATGACTATCACCTCAAGAGGGTTGTGAATAAGTTGTGCAATTTTTAGGGTGCGATTTTTGGGCGATCGTGGAGGAAATTCATCCTAACTGCACCCTGTACCTTTAGCGAGACACTAGGATGTCTACATTTGATTGGGCGGAACTGAGTTCTTGGGACAACGATCGCAACTCTTGCATTTGTTCTGAGTTGTTGAGGTTCAGAGTGCGGAGCTTGTTCTGCAACTCTTGCAGTACCCCAGCCGAGTCTAGAATTAACGTCGAAAGGCTCAGCACTTGCGCTTGGCGGGCATCTTCCCCTTGTCGAGCAAGCTGAATATTGCGCTCCAAGCTCTCTGCTAATTTACTGAGTTGCTCTTGGGCTACGCCCGAACTGCCTTGCAACCGGGACTGCACCTCGGCGAGTTGTTGTTGCAGATCGCTCACTGCCAGAAGGGAATCGCCCCCTTGGAGCCTGCGCCCCAACTGATCGATTTTGCTAGGCAGTTCGGCGGTCAGGTTGCAGGCAGTTTCCACGGACACCAGAAGATCCATTTGTCCGGCATCGGTCAGCAGTTTGGCGGCCTCTGTCCGCAGGGCGGTGGATTTTTCCACCAAGCTCCGCGATTGCTGGCGCACTGCTTGCAATTCTCGCTCTAGGGCTGGGTTGTCTAGTTCTAGAATTTCTGGCTCACGAGATTTGAGGACGGCTGCCCCGCCCGTGGCCACTGCTGCTGCTGCTGGCAGCATAATCAGACTGGGGAAGCCCAGGAAGCGCACTCCTCCAATCAGGACGATTGCTCCCACTAACACGGCGATCGGATAATGAAGTGGATTTGCGAATTTCATTTTGCGAGTTTTATAGGGTTTGCCCCATCACAGATACAGAGGTTGAACCTGATTTTTAGATTGAATGAATAGGGTTAGGCGATGTGCAACTTAAAGTCTGCCCTCATCCCCCAGCCCCTTCTCCCACTGGGAGAAGGGGAGCCGGATTGAAGTCCCTCTCCCTGGGGAGAGGGATTTAGGGTGTAGCTTGCTTCCCGAAGGATGGGCAGGCTGAGTAGTTACGAACAGGGTTCATCTTTAGAATTCCACTTGTAGATCGCCCATCAAGCGGGCGATCGTCTCTGGGTCTCCCTTTGAGTAATATCCCCCATTGGACTCGGCAATGGTTTTCAACGCATCGGGGTTGAATTCTCCTTCACTTCCATAGCCAACAGTGAAAAATCCAATCCGTTGATCACTGGAAAAACCGCTCTTTTGCAGTTCTTCCTGAAGTTGATTCAGCCGGGTTTTAGAGCCAGAGTCCTCACCATCTGTCAGCACTAGCACTGCGTTGATGGCATCCTTACGTAAATTTTTCTGGAGCCAATCCCGTGCATAGAGGGTTGCGTCGTAGAGTTTTGTACTTCCGTCAGCCTTTAAGCCGTTGACAAACTGGAGTCCCCGATCGCGCCCTTGGGGAGTGCCATCTGCTAGCACAGGCGGACGAATCTCAGAATCAAAATCAACGAGGGCAATCTGGTCTTGGGGTCCCAGACTGTTGATGTAGGTTTGTAAGGTACTCTGCACGGCAGGCAGCTTATTTCCACCCATCGAACCAGAGGAATCGACCACGACGACGACTAAAGAGGGTTTCTTCGCAAATTGGGCCCAGGATTTCAGCATGGCTTCAACCACTTCTGGTTTCGGCGGCCGGTAAGAGTCATAGCTGGCTTGGGGATTCACACCAAACTCTGGGGTGAACTTGCTGCCTAGGGCCACGCCAGGAACCCCCGGTCTCAAGCCCAAGGTGGCGGCGATCGTTTGGGTTTCGGGGGATTGTAAATAGGCGATGAACTTTTCTGCCCCCGCTTTCTCATCGGCACTGACCCACGGAGCTTGGGGCAAAATGGCCCGCATATTGGACGAGAAAGTCGCTTTGGGATAGATCGCCTCGTACCGAGCTTGTCCGGGTTGGAGACTGGAGTTGGCGGCAATAACCGACGACTCATACACCGATCCCACCGAAGCCCAGAAGGGGCCATTTTTCACCATTGCCTTGGCTAGAGCGTTGGTGGATACGCCATAGCGAGTTACCTTCTTCTGGATTTGCTGCACCTGAGTTTGGTAGCGTTGGACATCAGCCACAGTCAGTTCTTCCGGGCGCTTGCCAGAAACCGCTGCGAACTGGGACACCAGGGTTTGCAACCCAGAGTTGGAGCGGGTGGGCGCAGTTTGGACGTAGTGAATCTTGGTGGGAGGGCCGGAGGGATCGATATCCCGGTGGGTGGTTGCCTTAGCCAGCGCCTGGAGGGGATCAGCCACTTTACGCAGTCCTTGGGCCACGTCTGCCTGGGACATCAGCACCATTGGGCTATTGACGAGGAGGGGAGAATCGGTAATTTCAGGAATGTAGTTTTGCCCTGGGAAGATTTGTTTCATCTGATAAATCACCTGACTCTGATAAATTTCCCCGTCTACAGAAATCAGGGTGGGAAATTCTGGGGAGTCGGCGGGGAGGGAACCAGCTTTCAGCCGTTGCGCCAGGGCAATGAGGCTGGTGGCCACGTCTCCACTACCTTTTGCTTCACAGGTGACATAAAATTGCTTGCCATCAGCCAATTTGGGCTGTTGCTGGTTGAATTTTTCAGCTGCTTGGGTGCAAAAATCCCCCAAGGCGCTCCCTACTAAGGCTTTGACCTCAAATCCATCCCGCTTCACTTGGGGGGAATCGCCACCGCCATCGCTGGTGCCGGTGCAGGCGGTTAGCAGCAGTCCAGTGAGGGCTAAACAACTCCAGTGACGAGTCCAGGATGTGGCATGTATGCTCTTACCACTCAGATCGGAATTTTGCATATGAGAATTTTGGAGCAGGGACGATCGGGCTTGAACACGCATAAATTTTTCTTGAAGATCAATGATTTTAGAAGATTAAATTGGGAACATTGAAGACACACTTATTTACAGCGGCTCGGTAGCCAATTGCGTAAATTCTTCACGTTGCTTCAGTCGTTTTATCATTCATAACAGATTAGGGTTAACGGGCTTCTAAGGAGCCTGGATTGATAAACCTGTGATTTCACGACGGCAGCAATACTTTGGACAGTTTTTGTGGAGGTGCTGGAAACCCTGTTGCACAGCCAGTATAGACCCTCACCGTTCGGCTGAGCGCTCACGTCGAAGCCTAAATCCCTCTCCCAAGAGGCTTGTCATTACCAACATTTTTGAGAAATCGAAGATTTCTCAAAAATGTGAATTCTAAACCTCTTAGAAGTCCCAAATTGTCGCCCGAACCGCCCCCCTGCCCCCCAATTCTGGGGGGTTCTGAGATCGAAGTCCCCCAGAATTGGGGCCTTAAAGCCTTTCAGGCATACATGAAAAGGGGGCAAGTGCAAGATCTAAAGCATTTGTCAGACACTCTCTAAGCTTTTT
>Ga0209181_10000797_pt1 | contig 57875 bp, 43 predicted proteins | sample MAT05_FD_187208 | JGI IMG/M metagenome (GOLD analysis project Ga0209181, IMG submission 187208) | Freshwater microbial communities from Lake Fryxell liftoff mats and glacier meltwater in Antarctica - MAT-05 (SPAdes) (version 2) | ecosystem: Environmental > Aquatic > Freshwater > Ice > Liftoff...
TGACATTGAAGCCCATCCGGTAGATACAAATTCTTTGGATGAAAAGTTACCATCTCTATCCAAGTCAATCCAGCAATAAATGTAAACTGGTGACGAATTATAGCCATAGGTAGAACTACCATAGCTGCAACTAGTTTGTAAGGTGTACTTTGAACCGCTAGAAAGCGAAAAGCTTGGTTTGCTGCTCATAAGTGTGTAACCATTACCACTTGCGTTTGGAGTAGAAATAGCACCTGCATTACAAGCGTCAGCTGCTTTTTGAAGCAGGTAATTACCAGAAACGTCTAACAAATTTACACGCTCAAGTGGCCAGTAATAGAAGCCACTGTAAAGGCAACCATAGTAAGAATAAGGAGTACAGTAAGACTGAGCATTTGCTTTGTTAAAAGCAGACGACCCAACCAAACTCAGAAAGATTAGGAGAAATCCTAACAGTTTGTTTTTTTGAGTAATTGTTTTTGTCATAGATTAATAAGTTAAAAAAGGTTAATACATTTTGATTTCTTAGAATATTAGACACATAATTAGTTAAAGGTTTCAAATTATTCTAATAGTTTATATTCACTATTTTTTAATGTGCAGATAATCAAGTGCATAAAAAATATTTATGACAGATATTTGACAATTGGAATAGTAAAACAAAAAGCGTCATTTTTTTTAATTGTAAAAAGAAAAAAAAGCTCTATTCAGCCATCCATTTTGCAATGAAATAAGCCGCTATGGCAACAGCAGCGCCGATAAGAGTGACCTTAAATGCCCCAGTTAGGATTGGAATGCCGGTTACTTTACTTTTAAAAATTCCAAATACAAACAAAGCAATTAATGTAAATACTGCTGAATATTTTAATCCTGTTTCTGAATCTTCAATAAAAAAGTATGGTGCCATTGATATAACTCCGCCAATAATATATGACGAAGCGATTGTCAAGGCACTTTTTCGAGGACGGTTTGGATTTGGTTTTGTTAAGTCAAGTTCAAATCGTATCATAAACTCAACCCACTTGTCTTTATCCTTTGAAAGCTCGTTTGCAATTTCCTCCCGTAAATGTTCGCTCAAACCATAGTCTTTAAAAACATCTTTGACTTCCTGCTTTTCTTTTTCAGGAAATTCATCCACTTCAAAGTATTCTCTTTTCCGTTCAGAATTATAATGATTTACTTCTGCGGTACCGAATAAATATCCACCAAGACCCATGGCAATGCTTTCGGCGATTATTTCTGCAACGCCTGCTGTAACAATGATACCCGAAGTTGAAACGGCTCCACTTAACCCTGCAGCAAGCGCAAATGGAACGGTTAATCCATCACTCATTTCAATAACCTTGTCTTGCACAGCTTCTGAACTTTTAGACTAATTTATAGGTTATATGCAATTTCAAGTTTACCTTAAAACTTATAAGATTCAGCTTGATCAGCCTGTCTTTAATTTTTTTTGGAGAAAATTTTAAATTTTCCAAATCCTAGTTTATGCAATCGGTATTGAATTGAAACCCATAAAACACCTAAGCCATAAATTGAACTTCTTTTGAAATTAATAGAAGATGCTTCTTCAAAATATTTTGTTGGACAAGTGACTTCACCAATTTCGAAACCTGCCATAAAAATTTGAGCAGTCATTTGATTATCAAAAATAAAATCGTCAGAATTGGCCTCGATGTCAATTTTGTCAAAAATTTTCTTATCAAATGCCCGGTAACCCGTGTGATATTCTGAAAGTTTTTGATTTATCCACACATTTTGAAACAAAGTTAAGCAACGGTTTGCCACGTATTTATACATAGGCATTCCACCTTTTAAGGCGCCTTTACCTAAAATGCGCGATCCATATACTACAGGGTATAATTCATTTGCTATAATGCCGGCAATTGGAGCAATGAGCTTTGGAGTATATTGATAGTCAGGATGTAGCATTATTATTATATCTGCACCTAAATCGAGAGCCTTAGTATAACACGATTTTTGATTTCCTCCATAGCCTCTGTTTTTTTCATGCTTAATTACATGTTTAATTCCGATTTGTTTCGCAGTTTCTACGGTATTATCTTTACTTGCGTCATCCACCAAAACCACATCGTCTACTATATCGAAGGGGATTTCATCATAGGTTTGTTTGATAGTAAGGGCCGCATTATAAGCCGGTAAAACTACAACTACTTTTTTGCCGTTGATCATGCTGCAAATGTAATTTTTAGATTGAATGTTTATATATCACTTGCTTAAAAAGTTAAATGCTGGTTTGAGATTGTTAGATATGAGATTGTTAGATATGAGATTTAAGATGTTAGACTTTAAGATGTAGGATTAAAGATATGACTTTACCTAAAAGAGGTTGACTTTTTTCTTCAAAATACAAATTGCACCAATTGTATTTAGTGAATAGGCCATAGCTTTTTATTAAATTTACAATGGTAGATGCCGATATAACAAAACATTAGTTCAGAGGCAAAAAATTAAAATTGGACTAAATATTTTGAATAATCGGCATTAGTTTAAATTAAAAAAGCGAAGTCGAAATGACCTCGCTTTTCTAAATAGAGTCTTTTAATTATTTCATGAATCGAGTAGTTTCAGTTTTACCATCTTGTTCAAGGGTAATAAAATACATACCTTTTGGCAATGACTCAACAATTATGTCTACCGTTTTGCCATCATCTGGAACTACATCGTATCTCAAAACTTCATTTCCAGCTATGTCTTTTACGGAGATTTTTGCTAAACTAGTTGAAAGTGTAACAACTGACAATTTTTGATCTGCTGGATTTGGATAAACAATGAGAGCTTCTTCATCATTGTTTCCCGGACCAACCATTCTTTGCTTTAAGGTAATTGTTTTACAAATAGTTTTTTTACAACCTGTTTTAGAATCATAAGCTGACATACAAACAGTATATTTACCTGTAGTTTTAAAGGTATGATCTGCATTCTTGCCTGTGCTGTATGATTTATCTCCCCATGACCAAGCATAATCAATACCTGTTTTAGAACCTGTTACAACAATTTTATTGCCTGATATTGTATAAGTGAAGTCTGGTTTGAAATTTTCACAAGGATTAGAAGATTTAACAGTGACTTCAATACTAAAGCAAATTGTTTTTTTGCATTGACGCTTAGCATCATAAACTGTAACACAAATATTGTATTTGCCAGATTTTGTGTAAGTATGACTTACAGTACGACTATCACTTCCTTTAGTGCCGTCTCCAAAATTCCAGTTAAAACTAGCTCCTTTACCACCATCGGCACTGAAATTAACAGTGCCTCCGTCCTCTATCTGGAATCCAATTTTAGGATTAAAATTCTTACATGGATCGTTATTGGATTGTTTTTCTTTGATTACAATTTCTTGGCAAATTGTTTTTTTACAACCGGTTTTAGAATCTGTAATTGTAACACAAATTTTATAGGTTCCTGATTTTTTAAAGTCTATTTTTTGAATTCTATCACTTCCTGAAGTATTGTTTCCAAAATCCCAAGAATATTTAAAGGTTGCACCATAAACAGCTTCTAAAACAACGGTGGTGCCATCAACCTTGTAACCAAAGCTTGGATTAAATTCTTTGCAAGGATCGTTTCCTTTTATAGTAATGGTCTCACAAATAGTTTTGGTACATTTAGTGACACTGTTGGTAATGGTAACACAAAATTTATAAGTTCCTGCTTTGTAGGTATGTGTTGTTTTTATGCCTGTTCCGGAGGTGCCATCGCCAAAGCTCCAAGTGTATGAATTATTGGTAGTTGTTCCGGCCCCCCAGAATGTTACAACGCCATTGGAATCTAACTTAAATTCTATTTTTGGGCTAAAGCCGACACATGGGTCGGTGTTTCCGCCGAATGTTAGGGATTTACAAAGTATTACATAACATTTATTGGTAATATGGTAAATTTTTACACATACCTTGTAGGTTCCAGCTCTTTTAAATTGATATTTTCCGGTGCGTGTTGTTGATTTTGAACTATCACCGAAATCCCAGAAGTAAGCGTAATTACTTCCGCTATCGGCTCCATAAGTCAATAATCCTGTTGAATCTATTTTTAGATCAGCTCCTGGGTTAAAATTTTTGCAGGGATCATTTCCATTAACAGTAATAGTTTGGCATACAGTCTTGCTACATTTAGTAGTGGGATCTGTGATAGTTACACAAACCTTATATGTTCCAGGCTTGTAAGTGTGCTTAAAATCTTTGGATGTTTCTGACGTATTATCGCCTAAGTCCCACTTATATGTGTAGGAAGTACTCGTACTGCTTCCAGATGCTTCAAAAGTGGCAACACCATTAGAATCTACTTTGTAATAAAACGAGGGGTTAAAGTTTGCACAAGGATCTTGAATAGTTATACTCTTGCAAACTTTCTTAACACACGGATTTTTTGAATCGCGTAAATTTGTAATTTTAAGATAAACACATGGCGTATAAGTGCCAGATTTGCTGTAAACATGGTAAGGATTTGGATCTGTTGAACTTGTTCCGTCCCCAAAATTCCATTCTTGAGAAATAATAGATCCCGAAGATTTGGTAGTGAAATAAACTTTGGTTCCGCTTGTTTGAGTGCTGTAATCTGCAACGACGCTGTCGCAGTAAGTCATTTTTTGAGCGAAAAGCATTGATGTTACTGAGAACAACAACACAAATAAAGAAGTAATTTTTTTCATTTTAATAAGTTTAATAGTGCGAATTAAATCATTTTATACCAAGTAAGACATGCCTAATCTGAAAATGGTTGCATTGATATAAAAATATTTTTACCAAATAACACTTCGTTGATTGGTTGGCATAAACATTTGATGTTCTTCTTTAACTCCAAAAGCTTCATAAAACTCGCTCATATTGCTCATAGGACCTAATATTCTGAATTTGGCCGGTGAATGAGGGTCTGTAGCTAGGCGTTGTTTTAATGCTTCAGGTTTTATGTTGTTTTTCCAACCTTGGGCCCAGGAGATAAAAAGTCGCTGTTCACCTGTTAAGCCATTAATAACAGGTGATACTTTGCCATTCAAGGATTTTTTATATGCGTAATAAGCCATAGTTAAACCACCTAAATCTGCAATGTTTTCGCCTAAAGTTAATTCGCCATTCACATACAAAGTATCTATAGCCAGGAAGTTATTAAATTGTTTTACCAGTAAGCCGGTTCTCGCTTTAAATTGAATACTGTCTTCTTTGGTCCACCAATTAATCATGTTTCCATCCCCGTCAAATTGACTTCCTTGATCATCAAAACCATGGGTTAATTCGTGACCGATAATTGCTCCGATACCACCATAGTTGGCAGCATCATCTGCATTGGCATCAAAAAATGGTGGTTGCATAATTCCTGCCGGAAATACGATTTCGTTAATTGAAGGATTGTAATAAGCATTTACGGTAGGAGTACTCATGCCCCATTCTGCTCTATCAACAGGTTTGCCAATTTTTGCAAGCATAAGATTCATTCCAAATTCGTTGCTTCGCAAAATATTCATGCAGTATGAATCTTCATTCACTTCAAGTTTGCTGTAATCCTTCCACTTGTCAGGATAGCCAAGTTTGCGAATTATTTTGTCCAATTTTACCTGAGCTTGTTTTTTAGTTTCGGGACTCATCCAGGCTAGTTTATCTATACGGTCGCGGTATGCAGCTGTTAAATTATCTACCAATATGTTTACCTTAGCTTTTGATTCGGCGTTAAAATATTTTTCGACAAATAATTTTCCTAAAGGCTCTCCTAAACTTCCGTCTGTTCTGTCGAGTGCTCTTTTCCAGCGGGGCTTCATTTGACTAGTACCTTTTAGCACGGTTTCAAAAAAAGCAAAATCCTGCTTATCAACCTCACTGCTTAAATATGCTGCCGTTGCATTTACAAGTTGCCATTGCATATATTCTTTCCAGTTTTCAATGCTAACGTCTTTGAGCATTTCATTTAATACCCCCATAAATTTTATTTGCTCAACTACAATTGTATCAAACGAGGCGGCTCCAAGTTCTTTAAAATATAAATCCCAATTAATGTTAGCGTATTTGGCTTTAAAATCAGCATAGGACATAGGATTGTATTGAGCCTGAATATTGCGACGTTCTTCTGCATTCATGGCCATGGATGCCAAGCGTTTTTCCAACGAAAATGGAACCTCACCATTCATGGATAATGCCGGATTCGATTTAACAACTAAGGCACACATAGTCTTAATATGTTCGGCATATTTTAAGCGGATATTTTCGTGTCTTGCTTGAAAGAAATAATCTTTGTCGGGAAGGTTAAATCCACCTTGACTAATATATTGTGTATTTATTTTGCTATTTTTCAGGTCGGATGTAATATAAAATCCAAAACCACCAGGAATTCCTTCTTTGTGGAAAGAAGCCAATAATTTTATTAGATCATCGGTTGTTTTAATTGCATTAATTTGATCTTGCAAAGGTTTAATTGGTGCTAATCCGTCCTTTTCTGTTTTTACGCTATCCATAGCAATTCGGTAAAATGTACCAACCAGCTGCCTATCGGTACCTTTTGCTGCGCTTTTATCGCCGGATACTTCATTTACAATAGATCGTAACTTTTCGAGGTTGCGGTCTTCAATTTCATTAAAACTTCCCCAACGACTTTCGGTAGCAGGCACAGGATTGTTTTTTAACCAATTTCCATTGGCGTATTGGTTAAAATCATTGCCGGGTAAGGTGCCGGTATCCATGTACTCGGCTTTAATTCCGGGATTGTTTTCTGTACTACTTTTGTTACAACTGTTCATGATTAAACTCAATGCAATGATAGAAAGAGATGAAAGGTAAATTTTTGACATATTTTTTTTTCAGGAGGGCAAATATATAAGTTCGTAGATTAACTGGAAAGTTTTTGCGATTATATGCCAGTATATTCTTGAATTTAGCGTTTTTTGCATTGGATTGTCTAAAACATGAAAAATATAAGGTCACATACGGTTTTCTTCTCAATTGCGATTATCGGAATTCTAATTTTGCTTGCCTTTGCCTATTTTGCAAAAAGACAATTACTTGATTACAATACACCGAACGAAAAGGTTACGCAGTTTTTTAAATACAAGAATAATTTAACGATAGGCAATTTTATTGTTTTCGTTTTCCTATTGTTTGCAGCCAACATTATGTACATCCGTCAACGATACTGGGACACCTTTCTTTGGGCAGGCATCATCTTTGTTAGTTTTGCATTGATAGATTGGTGGTGGCTTGGAAATATGATTTATGATTTTAAAAAAGAAAATCAAATAGATTTTGGCGAATTAAGCATTGGGCCCTTTGTAGGTGTTATGATTGCGCTTTTTGGATTGGGTTTGGCCATTGGAAATTATATGTTATTGAAGCAATTCGTTAAAGAAAAGAAAATTTTACCTATCGAAACATTAGAAAGAGAAGAAGAAGATAAACGCAAATAGAATTATTAATTCAACTCGTTTTTGGTTAGTGTTTATAAACTAAAATTAATAGGAAACCCTAAAAAATAATAAAAGCATAAAAAAGTAAAATGAAATACGAACAAATTGATAGTAAGCTTTTTATCGAAAATCGCGAAAAGTTTAAGCAACAAATGAAACCGAACAGTATTGCCTTGTTTTCAAGCAATTATGAATATGTTCTCAATGGCGATGCTACCCACACGTTTAAGCAAAATTCGAATCTGTTTTGGCTTTGTGGAATAGATCAAGAAGATAGTATTTTAGCTATCTATCCCGACTGCCCGATTGAAGAATTCCGAGAGTGTTTATTCCTTAAACAAACCAACGAGAAAATTGCCATTTGGGAAGGATACAAGTACACGCAAGAGCATGCAACTAAGGTTTCAGGAATAAAACAAATATACTGGAATGAAGGTTTTTGGGATAAAATTCGTCCAATTATTAACCTGGCCAAATCGGTTTATTTGCCATTGAATGAAAATGATCGTTTTGCCTACAAATCCTCTTACAATGAACTTGATTTCGTTAATGAAGTTAAGAACCGTTTTCCACTGCATCATTTCGAAAGAAGTTCAACGCATCTTCAACGCTTGCGCAGTGTAAAATCAGAAATTGAGTTAAATTTAACGCGCAAAGCTATTTCCATATCGAAAAAAGGGTTTGAAAGAATCTTAAAATTTACAAAACCGGGGGTTTGGGAATACGAAGTAGAGGCAGAACTTATTCATGAATATTTGAGAAATCGCGGAACTGGACATTCTTTTCATCCCATTGTAGCAAGTGGCGCTTCTGCGTGTGTTTTGCACTATGTCGAAAACAACCGTCAATGCATGGACGGCGATTTATTGCTTGTAGATTGCGGAGTTGATTATGCAAATTATGCATCAGATATGACAAGAGCATTTCCGGTTAATGCTCGTTTTACCCAACGTCAAAAGGATGTATATAATGCGGTTCTTAGGGTGATGCGTGAGGCGAGCAAATTATTGTTACCTGGCACTATGTTGATGGATTATCACAAGGTGGTTGGCAAAGAACTGATGGAGAAGGAACTTGTTGACTTGGGCTTGTTAACCATCAATGATATTAAGAATGAAAACCCAGAATGGCCAGCATATAAAAAATACTTTATGCATGGAACTTCACATTTCTTAGGTATAGATGTTCATGATGTTGGAATGCGTTACGAACCCATGGAAGCTGGAAATCTATTTACCTGCGAACCGGGTATTTATATCAAAGAAGAAGGTATTGGAATTCGTATTGAAAATAATCTATTAATTACCAATCAAGGTCAGGTTGATTTAATGGATGAAATTGGAATGCCCATTGAAGTTGATGAAATAGAAGCATTGATGAATGCTTAAAAGCATCGTATGGAAATGTCTTTCGCCAATCTGTTTTCTATAAAGCTTTAATTTTTGCAAGAGTTTAGGAGATTTTGCTTAGAATATACTGACTTGAAATGTCTAGTCATTCAATTGCTTATTTTTTAACTGAATGAAGGTATACATACTCTATTTATAGCAGGCCTATTTAACTAATTGAAAGGCTGCCCAAAAATAGGGGTCGTACTTGGCTTTTAAAGTTTTTTGTGCTTTAAAGAAAGCTTGCTCAAATGGCACACCTTTAGACCAATGGTAGTAAAGATTTTGCATTAATTCAGAGGTTTGTTCATCCGGAACTTGCCACAGACTATTTATGATGTACTCAACACCTGCAAGTTTAAAGGCACGTTGCAAACCAAAAACGCCTTCAGAACCCTTGATGTCTCCGAGTCCTGTTTCGCAGGCACTTAGCACCACAAATTTGGTATTTCTTAAATCAAGATTCGAAATTTCAAATGAATTGAGGATTCCATCTTCAACACCGGGAGGTATTGGTTTTCCTAGCCAAGCCTCATTTCCGCCAGCTAGCATTAACCCTGAACGAAGTAATGGATTTTCGTTTTTGGAAACTGCCCCAAAATTTGAGTTGGATCCTTTTTGCTTTTCGGGTAAATAAAAACCATGCGTTGCAATATGTATAAAATATGGCTTACTTTTTTGAATATCCTTGAATTGCTTTTCTGAAGCCTGATTTCCCGTAAAATAAGTTATTGAAAATTTATTGGATGATAAGTAAGATACTATCTTTTGTGTTTCAGTGAAAGTACCGGGAAGGTAAGAAAATCCAGTTCGAAGTGAATCGCTGTCAAATACATACGAACGGGTGCTTGCCACAAGGTTTCCCGAAACTTTAATAGAGTCACTTTCATAGTTTATTCCACCAAGCACAAAGCCAGTCTTTTGTTTCGATACCTTTGTGTTTTCGGTTTTTAAAATTTGACGCGAAGAACTTAAAATATGAATATTATACTTATCCGAAATATAAACCATGTTGGTGTCTTTAATAGCTGCAAAAGCTACTTTACTCAAATAGCCCGAAGTTGTTAAATAAATGTCCTTCTTTCCGCTTAAATGGGCATCGAGTTTTTGCCAAATTAGTTCGTAACAACTTTTAAAATCTAAGGTGTTTTTGTTCACCAATTTAGATCCTCTACTCTCGTAAATCAGGGCAAGTTGTGAAGCATCACTGAGTCCAGCATTTCTCAAAAACAACTGATCCAAAGCTTTGTTATCCGTAATTTTTATAATTTTAGGATACAAATACGATTTAGCCAATACAATCGCATAATATGGAATGGTGTCCTGGTCAACATCCGAAATTCTGTCACGTGAAAAGAAATCAATCAACACATCATTTGGTCCAAGTTTAGCTTTTATTTCTTCTGTATAGTTTTTTGAGTAATCTTCCTTGAAATTAACTCCTAAGGTTTTATTTAAGGATTTTTCCCAAACAGTAATTTTATTTTCTAATTTTTGAATTTCTGTTTTGTCAATGGAGGGGTTACCATACATATTTTCGAGGTTATTACGGCCGGCTCTAATTTGGTCTAACAATTTGTTTAGTTCAGGATCATTAGAATTGGCCGCCAGTTGCAACATTTTGGTATTGGTTTCGAGTGCTAGCCCTTTTATAAAAATTTCGTTATTCAAAATAAGATTTCCCAATTGTGGCGATTTGTCGGTAAATGCAATGAGTTGCTTATTAATGGTTCTTAAAGTTAAACTTTTAGCGGTGATAAACGATTCGCGTTCGGAGGCCGAAAGAAATAAAATTTTATCCAAAATCTTTTCTTTGTTTTTTTTAAGATTAGTGGATAGAATTTCAAAAGCCTCATCATATTTTTGAGTTGCATTTAAAACATAAGATTTTGCCAAGGCAGCATCTTCGAGCATTTCAGAACCATTTAATCCCAATCGATTTGGATTGTTGAGTATGCTATTATACATAGCTAATGATGAATCGTACTGCTTCTGAAAGGCGAAGATGTCTCCAATTTCGATAGATAATTGAAAATTTCTTTCTAGATTACTCGTGGCAACTGCAATGTCTCGAGCCATTTTAATATAGACCAAAGCAGAATCGAATTGTTTTGTTTTAACATAAATTGAAGAACTGTATTGCAGAGCGTCAATAAGAATATAGTTTTTAATATTATTGGTGAGATAGTGGTTTTGGACTTCTTTAAGAACCGTTTGGGCCGAATCGACTTGATTTCTATACAGATAAGCCAAACCTAAATAAGTCATTACTTGGTTTAAGTAATTAGAGGTATCAGAAACGCTTGCCTTTAAATGCTCTTTATAATCTCTGAGTTGATTTAATCCTTCAAGTGATTTACCATTCGTTGTATAAAGTAAAGCTCTTTGAATCTTGGCTTCTGTAACCAACTTTAAGTCGGTTTTGTAATATTTATCAATAATTTCTGACGTTGAATCAAGGCACATTAAGGACTTATTTAAATTACCCATATCTGAATAAAGATACCCTAGGATTTTGTAGACTCTCATGCGATCTTTGTTTGAAAACTGGTTATACTGGTACATCTTTTGTAAAAGGTCGTTACCGACAGATTCCGCTTCGTCGTATTTTCCAATCTTACTTTTTAGCTGTATATGATCAATTCTTGCTTGTAAATAATCAGCAAAATCAGTCTTGATATCATTCTTGTTTAAATGTATCAATTTATCAGAGTATTTTTCTGCAGAAGAAATATCGTTTATTTCAAAATACATCTTTTTTAAACTGTGGTAATACGACTTCAAATCAGCTTCCGATGCTTTGTTTAATTCTTCAGTTTCAATAACTTTTTTTAAATAGGGAATGGCTAGGTCGTATTGTTTAGAAGAAAAATAATTCACACCAAGTTTGGCATGAATCGTAACCATCTCAGGCGAATTCTCATTATAAAATTTTAAGAGCAATTTTTCAGATGCTTTGTAAATGGATTCCGCGGTTTTATAGTCCTTGGATTGGTAAAAAATATTTCCCAAAGCAATACGCCAATACGATTCCTCTTTTAAATTTGAGTTCTCAAACTTTGCAATCCAGTAATTACACAAGTCGATGGCTTCTGATTTTTTATGGTTTCGAATTAATATTTCTAAGTAATTATCGACGATTCGTTTTTCTAGTAAATTGTAATTACTCTGAAATTTTATTTTTTCAACATTTGGTTTAAACCACAAAAGTGCGTCTGAAAAATTACCTGCCTTTTCTCGAATAAGCGCCATTTTGAAATTAGCGTCTAATTGAATAGAATCCTTATTACGCAGCGAAACAGCTAATTCTATAACGCGTTTAAAATTTTCAATTGCATTGGAAGTATCCGCAATTTCAGAATAAAAATAGCTGGATTCTTTGAGAAAAGCAATTTGCGCATTAAAATCGTTTTTATTAATCTCCCTATCTAGATTCAAAACCTTTAGCATTTGTTTTTTTGATGCTTCCTCTTGAACATCCCTATATAAAGTATAGAATCTGGTTTTTTCGGCAAGTAAAATGGCGGCTTGGTTTTGACTAAGATAAGCCATTTTACAACGGATATCATTCAATTTTAAAGCTTTTTTATATTCGGAAAAATTGTAATAAGCTACTTCAACCGTATTGATTTGATTTATGAAGCCGGCGTCTAAGTTCGTAATTAAATCAAATGCTCTAATTCCAGAGTCGAGGTATAGATCGGCAGGTTCAAATAGTTTTAGATTATTGAATGCTTCCGCAGTTTTAAGGTAACAATAGGCAATTGTATTTTCATTAAATGTGGCTTGTAATTTTCCAAAGCGAATTGCTTTTTGGAAAGCAATAATTGATGAATCATATTTTTCTGTCTCAAACAAATAGCCTCCTTTAAGGAAGCTGTATGAAAACACATCCTGATAATTGATGGTTTTACTATCTTGTATCAACTTTTTATAAAGATTTAAGTAGGTCAATAAACGTGCTGTCTCGCTTTGATTGGAAAGGAAAATGCAAATGTTTTTGACTGCGTTTTTTAAGTCGAATTTCGCAGGTAGTGTATTTTTTAAGGAAGCTTGCCAAATTATGTCGAACATACCTAATGTGCGCTCGATTTTTCCTTCATTGGCATAAATCACGAGAATTGAATTTAAAATTTCAAAATATACAGAGGTATTATTTTTGTGGATAGAATCACAAAACGAAATGAGTTTTTGATAGGCCAGAAGTTTGTTAAAATCATTACCGATCTGCGATTGATATACAATTTGAAGTTTTAATATTGAAATGTAACTACTGGAAGTGTCGCCATAAAACGCTTTCGTTAGAGGGATAAGTTCGATAAAATAGCGTTCGGTGCTATCGTAGAAAAAGTTTAATGCCGAATAATTGCTTATAATATTTTTTAAGAACTGACAACGGTCTGCTGTGTCATTTAAACGGTATTTTTTGAGTTGCGATAAGGATTTTTTGAAATAGTAAAGGGAGTTTTGATAGTCGCCGATTTGATAATACCCAACGCCAGCATAATTAAGGGATTGAACGAATTGAGATGTGTTTTCGTCATATTCAACTACTGCCTGCTTGTGAAGCATGCCTGAATATTTAGCAATAGAATCATTATTATCTAAAATGTAATATTTTTCGTAATAATGAAACAGCGTATCATACGGACGATTTATACATGCTTCAAAATTATTTTTCAGGAGTTGTTGTTGACCTCTAAAACCATAATAGCGTGCAATGTATCCCGGTGTTTCTCCCCAAATATTTAATAAGGTAGTATCCGCAGATTTCTGAATCAATATTTTACTCAATTCTAAATAGTTGCGGCTAACAGAAGTGTGCAATGGTGTAATTAATGAATCGCTTTGATGGCTGACTTGGAACCCTTTTTGAATAAGTAAATTCACAAGTTCAGGATTATTAGCAAATATTGCAAAATGAAGAGCATTAAAACCGAGGGCGTTCGAACGATAAAAATCGATTCCTTGGAGTTGCAATATATCTCTTACAAAGGTTTTATGACCGTAACTGATTGCATCCATCAAAATATTGTTACTATCATTATTTGATAGGTAATTTGAATTAGCGCCAAGTTTGATCAATCGGTTTACACCTTCAATATTCCCTTTGTAAACGACAAACTGAAGTGCGGTCCATCCATTTTCAACCCCCGCTTCTTTATTATATTCCTTATCGTCAACTGGTATTTTCTTTGTTTTTACAAGCCATTCTATAATGTCAAATTTGTCGTTCATGGCACATATACCTAGTAAATTGCCGTAATACTGAGTTTTAGATTCGTCTATGTAGATTACACCTTTTTTAAAGGGATTGGCCCCTTTTTTAATCAGAAATTTGCAAAAAGTTAAATTTGATTTCAAAACAGCCCACATTAATGGCGTAGCTCCATTTGAATCAGTTTGGTTGATGTTTTCACCTTGCTTAATTAATTTTTTAGCCAAGGCTAAATCATTAACCTTTATAGCTTCAATGATTACTTGAGCAGATGAAAGTCTTACTGAAAAAAGTAACAAAAACAAAAGCATTTTATTCATAACCTAAATTATTTGGCGAAATATTATTCAAAACAAATCAAATATACAATATCCTTAAGGCTTTAAAGGTGAATATTAACTTGTTTTAGCAGCTATTCGGTTGATGGATCGTTTGCGTTTGCCCCACCAAATTAAAAAACCGCTTATCGGTAAACTTGCTGTGACAAAGGAAGCGAAAAACACTAAGAATTGTCCTGTAATGCCAATGACTTGGCCTGTATGAATATCGTAGTTTAAAAGTCTAATTTTATCGCCCAACGATCGGTTTTTAAATAAGCTGGTTTTTAGCAGAGCTCCTGAATAGGAATCGTAATAACTATGATCAATGGAGTTTAAAATTGCTCCTGTTTTTGTAATTGCTATTAATGTGATTGGCGAGGATTTATTAACCGGTAAATTAATGATGAATTCATCAGAATTCTTGTAAAAACCCTTGCTTGATAAAACGATAGATTTAAGAATTGTTTCGGTGTTTGCAGAGTCGGGGGTTATTACCGATTTTAACAATTTAATATTTTCGTGTTCAGAAAAAGTAAGTTTATAAACAGCTACTTTGGCAAAGTTAAACGACCAAAAGATACCCGTCAACACGCAAAAAAGGATAATCCAGAAAGCATAAAAGCCAGGAACATTGTGCAAGTCGTAAATTCTACGAGCGCTGTTTGTGTTTCTTTTTATTGTTAATTTTTGTCTTCGAAGATTTTTGTTAAACGGCCACCATAAAACGATTCCGCTTAACATCATAAACAAAAACACCAAGGTTGAAAATCGAACAATTTGTGCTCCTACTTTTCCTAAATAAAGGTTTTTGTGTAAACGAAGTACCACATCCAATAAGTTTCTTTGGTTGTTTCTGCTTCCAAGTATTTTTCCTGTGTAGGGATTAATATAAATGGCTGATTTCTTCTTAAATACGAATCGATAACTCGTTTCCGAATTTTTTTTAAATTGAATGGATCTCAGTTTTTGTCTCAGAAAGTGTTTTTGTGTTAATGGTATTAATTCATCCACAGGCAAGGGCTTTCCTTCAATTTTTACATTGTATAAGTCTTTGAATAAATAGCTGTTTATTTGTGGAGAAAAAGTATAAATGCAACCGGTAATTGAAACCACAAAAACAACAATCCCACTGAACAAGCCAAGGAAAAGATGCAAAGGTTTTACATATTGGTTTTTGAATTTTTGACTAATTCTAAATTTCATTCACCTGGAAAATCTGTTTACTAATAGCCATATTTTTCTCCCCAACGCTGTTTTAAATATTTGCGAATTTCATCTTCACGCTGATTTTTGGAGGGAGTATAAAGCGTGGTTCCTTTCAAATTATCCGGTAGAAATTCCTGATCTGCAAAGTTTTCCTCATAACTATGAGCGTATTTGTAATCTTTACCAAAGCCCATTGATTTCATGAGTTTAGTAGGCGCATTACGCAAATGCAAGGGAACCGGTTGGTCGCCTGTTTTATTTACCAATTCGAGTGCAGTTTCAATAGACACATAAGCCGAATTGCTTTTGGCGGATGTAGCTAAATAAATCACAGTTTGGCTCAATATTATTCTGGCTTCGGGCATTCCAATCATTTCAATGGCTTGGAAACATTGTGTTGCCATAAGCAGGGCATTCGGATTGGCATTACCTATATCTTCACTTGACAAAATAACCATTCGTCGCGCAATAAAACGAATATCTTCGCCGCCATGTAACATGCGTGCAAGCCAGTATATGGCGCCGTTGGGGTCGCTTCCACGAATACTTTTTATAAATGCTGAAATAATATCGTAGTGTTGTTCGCCTGATTTATCATATAATGCTAATTTTTGTTGCAGTACTAATTCAACAGCCTCGTTGGTAATTAAAACTTCGTTTTTTTCTTTACAGGTTTGAACCACTAAATCGAACAAGTTTAGCAATTTTCTGCCATCGCCACCACTGAAACGAAAAAGAGCTTCCTTTTCTTTAAAACGAATGTTTATTTTCTGTAAAAATTCATCTTTTTGAATAGCTCGTTCAATTATTTGATCTAGATCGGATTCTTCGAAGGCCTTTAAAACATATACCTGGCAGCGACTTAGTAATGCACTAATCACTTCAAAACTAGGGTTTTCCGTTGTTGCTCCAATTAAGGTGATAACTCCTTTTTCAACTGCACCTAATAAAGCATCTTGTTGTGACTTGTTAAATCGATGAATTTCATCGATAAACAATAACGCGCCGCCTTGTAACTTGGCTTTTTCAATTACTTCACGTAAGTCTTTAACTCCCGAACTAATTGCGCTTAAACTATAAAATGGAAGGTTCCACGACAGTGAGAGCAACTGGGCAAGTGTTGTTTTGCCTACGCCCGGTGGACCCCAAAATAGAATACTTCGAGCCGTATTGGTTTCGGCAAGTTTTCGAACCGGTTTTCCTGCCCCAAGTAAATGTTCCTGACCAATAAATTCATCAATAGATTGCGGTCTTACGCGCTCTGCCAAAGGGATATTTGTTGGATTTGGATTCATGCTAAACTTTCGAAATTTTTGAGCGATTAATTGTTCACTATTTGGTTCGTGTTTGCAAATAAACTAACAATTTTTCCAATTCTAATTTTCTGAAATCATTTACGGAAATATGTTTTAAATTTTGCACTGCTTGATTGAAATAATTGGTTGCAATATTTTTGAGATACTCATCGGCACCTGTTTGAATGAAAAGAGATTTGGCAGATTCGATTTTAATTTGGTTGGTTAATGATGAATCTTCCACTATTGATTTTAGTTTGTTAGGCTCGTGTTTTTGAGTATGAATAAACATAACTGTTTTTTTTGCCGAAAGAATATCGCCACCCGGCTGTTTGCCAACTAGTTCGGGTGTGCCAAAAGCATCTAAATAATCGTCCATTAATTGAAATCCCATACCGAGATTAACACCAAAGTTATACAATTCTGTGCAGTTTGAATCGTCGGCATCTGCAACAATTGCGCCCATCATCAAACTACAACCTAAAAGTACCGATGTTTTAAGTTTTATCATTACTAAATAATCACTTTCTGAAACAGATTCTTGAGTTTCAAAGTTCATATCCATCTGTTGACCATCACAAACTTCTGATGCTGTTTTGTTGAATATTCTCAACAAGGAGGGCCAATATTTCTGTTCGCATCGCAGCAGCATTTCATACGATTTTACCAACATTAAATCACCGGATAATATTGCAGTTGGGCCATCCCACTTTGTGTGAACGGTTGATTTGCCTCGGCGCAAGGGGGCTTTGTCCATAATATCATCGTGAATTAATGAGAAGTTATGAAAAAGTTCAACAGTCATTGCTGCAGGAATTGCGTTTTCTATAGAATCTGAAAAAAGTTCAGCACTCATAAGTGCTAAGACCGGCCTAATGCGTTTTCCTCCTAAACCAAGGATGTAATTTAAAGGGGCGTAAAGATTTTCAGGTTTACCTTTAAAGGGATTGCTTTTAATAGAGTGCTCTATAATTTGTAGTAGTTGTGAATAGGAATGCGGCATTTTAGGAGAATATCATTTAAAGAACGAATTCAAAGTCGACCAAGCGTTTAGGAATGTTTGTACGTTTTACACGAATAGAAACAATATCGCCCATTTGATGCTTTATTTTTTTTCTAAAGCCCATTACATATCTGCCTTTTTCAAAAAACTCATAGCTATCATCAGCCATATCTCGCAATCGAATCATGCCTTCGCATTTATTTTCAATAATTTCTACAAAGATGCCCCATTCGGTTATTCCTGTAATAATACCTTCAAATTCTTTACCGATAAACTGCGACAGGTACTCAGTTTGTTTAAATTTAATAGATGCTCTTTCAGCTTCAACCGCAAGTTGTTCGCGATCGCTACTCCACTTACAAGCGGCTTCAAGTCCCGCTTGGTCAATAGGGGTAACTTTTTTAAGCATTTTAAAAAGGTAACGGTGTGCTAATAAATCGGGGTATCTGCGAATTGGCGAAGTAAAGTGCGCGTAATAGTCAAAACCTAAACCAAAATGGCCTGATTTTTTAGTTGTGTAAAACGCTTTTTCCATACTTCGAACCGCCAATGGTTGCAAGATAGTTGAAGACATAGTACCCTCAATTTCAACAATCATGGCATTGATACTTTTTATATACCCGTCCTCAGAATCCGTATTTATTATAAAGCCAAACCGCGAGGCTGTTGCAGCAAAATCCATCATTTTATTAGGAACCGGTGGTTCGTGCAAACGGTAAGGGATAGAGTAAGGTTTGTACTTAGTGTTTACAAGGGTAGCCACGCGTTTGTTAGCCATTAACATAAATTCTTCAACAAGTTTATGGGCATCTTTTCTAACCTTTTTATATACTTCAATTGGTTTGCCTTCCTTATCAAGTCTAAATTTAACTTCTTCTGTTTCAAAGGATATGGCACCATTTCTAAATCGCTCTTCTTTGAGGTTTTTAGCTATATTATTAATAGTTGTTAATTCGGCTGAAAATTCGCCAACTCCGGTTTCTAATATTTCTTGCGCTTCTTCATAACTAAATCGGCGGTGCGAGTGAATAATGGTTTTGCCAAACCATTCTTTAAGAATTTTACCGTTCTTATCCATGTTAAAAACAGCCGAAAAACACAAGCTGTCTTCATTTGGCCGAAGTGAACATAATTCATTGGAAAGCTTTTCTGGTAACATAGGAACAACGCGATCAACCAAGTAAACCGAGGTTGCTCTTTTGTAAGCCTCTTTATCAATTAATGATCCTTCGATAACATAGTGTGAAACATCCGCAATATGTACCCCAATTTCGAAATTATTATCCTCAACAACCTTGAATGAAATGGCATCATCAAAATCCTTTGCATCAGCCGGATCGATGGTTATGGTAAGCGTTTCTCTGAAATCTTTTCTTCCTTCAATTTCGGCTTCCGGAATTTGACTTGAGAATTTGTTGACTTCCACCATAACGTCTTCAGGAAATTCTGGATTTAATCCAAATTCTAACAATATGGCATGAATTTCTGTGTTATTTTCGCCTGCTTTGCCTAAAACTTTGACGACTTCTGCGTTTGGGTTTTTAGCAGATTTTGGCCAATCGGTAATTCGAACAATCGCTTTATAATTATTTTTTACACCACGTAATTTATCTTTTGGAATAAAAAAGTCGGTATGGGAGCGAGTATCATCCGGAACAAAAAAACCAAATCCGTCCGAAACTTGAATCGTTCCAATGTATTCAGATTTTTTGCGTTTCACAACATTTACAACTTTACCTTCGGGCTTATCTTTTCGTTTAGAGGAAACTATTTCAACTTCAACCGTATCTCCATTTAAAGCAGGCCAGGTCATGCCCGGAGGAATATGAATATCGGGCTTGTCTTCACCCATTAATAAATAGCCTGCGCCACGTTTATTAAATTCAATAATGCCTTCTGTGTATTCTGATTTTTTTAAGGTGTGAAAATTTCCTTTTCCGGAATCATAAATTTGTTTTGTTGCCCGTAATTGGTCTATTGCAGCTAAAGTGAGTTCTCGATCGCTTTTGGAAAAAAAGCCCAATCGCGAAGAAATCTGCTTGTAATTCATGGATTTGCCGGGCTTTTCATTGAGCACTTCAAGTATTTGTGCTTCAACCCAGGCTATTTGTGTGTTATTGCCATCGGCCATAGTTGCAAAGGTAAGGGAAAGTTTGGGAGATAGTTAATTCGTGAAAGAGGCGAAGCAAAGAATATCGCCAATTAACTGCCTGAAGTCCTAGGTTCTAAATTTCAGAATTGACATTAATTATTTATTCTAAATCTGCTTTCAATTTGGCCCAAGACGTTGCGCTAAGAATGGTTTTCTTCTGAATTTTTTTGCCTTTAATGTAGGCGATTATACTTTCGGCCCTTTCTTTTGAATCGGGGTGAGTACTTATCCAAAAGGCCTGTTTTGGTAAATTTTTTTCTGATTCCGAAAGACGGTATAAAAAGTTAGCGAATGGTTCAGGATCTATGCCTGCTTTTAATAAAAAGTCAACCGAGGTCATATCAGCTTCACGTTCTAACTCACGATCGTATGCTGTTGAAGATAAAACCTTTGCTGTTTCAGTAATCACCTGACCGCCGGCGTTTCCCGTTGTAATTGAAATGAGTAGAGATAAGCCTGCTTCTTTTACCAACTTTTTCATTACATGATTCTTTTCGATATGCGCTAATTCATGACACAAAACACCGAGTAATTCTGCTTCACTTTCTGAGGAAGTGATGAGTCCCGAATTTACCACCAAGTAATTGTCGGGTAAAGTAAAGGCGTTAATTTCATCTTTTTGTAATAGGTGTAATTTGATTTTGGTTCGTTCAATTTTGTTCTGCTTGCAAACAAAGTTGACTAAACTATCCAACTTGTTTTTTATGGATGGCTTAATGATTTCTTGTTCGGTATTCTTAAATAAATCCCAATAAACTTCACCAAGCTTTTGCTCTGTTGAGCGGGTTGTTTCCTTGATTTTGAAAACGGAAATCCAATTAATCCTGCTTAGGCCAAAATATGCACCTGCAAATAAAACTGCTAAAATAAAAAATTGAAGGATTGCACGCTGCGACATAGTTAAGGTTTGCAAATAATGTTGGTTAAAGTGCCATAAAACCACCATTCAACATGAATGCCTTTTCGGGTTTTAATGGCAGTGTAAATGGTTGCAATAAATTCAAAAATATTAAAAAGCAACAGTGTGATGATATAGGAAATATAGTTTGTAGTTACTTTTTCATCTGTAAAAATAATTGAAATTGTCCACCAAAAGCCGGCACTATTGATGAATAAAAGTGAAATTTGTGATAGTAAGGCTTGGGTGCAATGCCAGCGAACAAAATAGGTTGCTCTTCGATTGCCCAAATAGAAAATTAGAGTAGCAGCCAAATTAACGATAGGAAGAGGTAAACCGACCATTACCGCAATAAGTGACATCAAATAGCTATTAGAGGCCTTTTCTGCTTCATGTTCACCAGGTTCGTAATAAAATTTCTTTAATGCAATCATACGTCTTTATAAATATTCCATGCCCAATTTCCAATTACAAGTAGAAAGGCAGGAATCGCTATTTTTTTTTGCTTAAAAGTTGTTTCAAAGCGTTGATAAATTTGAAAGGTTAAATCCTTTTTGCTTGTAATATCAAAAAGTAATAAAAGTGGTAAACTGACCATGATTGCCAAAATAAAGAAGCCGAATGGATTCCAAAGTAATGCTTCGATGAAGTTGCCTTGTAGAATGGAATTAATGGAACGGGTAGAGCCACAGGAAGGACAGGGTATAGAGGTTGCTTTTTTTATAAGGCAAACATCAACTTGGTTTTCAGGAATACTTGAACGTATTTGATATGATATAAATACCCAAATATACCCTGCTAAACAAGCCATGGTTAAAATTCCATATAACTTTTTCCTGCTCAAAAGAATTAATAAAGCACTTCTTGTAGTTTAATCATATTTTTTTCACGTGTGGCATCCATAATCATAAACCAATCGATAATGGCCCAAATCATAAATCCGCCACAAGTAAGCAATTTGCCAACTCCAAGGCCAGTATCACCAATCATAAAACGGTCGATTCCTAAACTACCAGCTAATAAAGAAATGATTAAGCTTGTGGTTGGATCTTTGAACTGAAGAGTTTGCAATAATCCCCATTTTGAATCGTCAATTGCAAGTAAGCGATCTCTGATTTGTGCCACTTGGTGGCTTTCGAAAAATTTCCCATTGGTCATGATAAACATGTCAACTTTTTGTGAATCCATTTTTTTTTAAGTTAAGTTGTCCTACTCATTTGGCTTTTCGGTAACGCCCCGTTTTTCTGGTATCTGGTCTCCAGTTGATAAAAAATCGAGTCGCAAAATATGAATTTCATTTCAAAAACCCATTAAATATATTATTCTAACCGTAGGTTAAAATAAAGCTGTCAGGGAATACCATTTCATCGTATTGAATTTTGCCGGCAACACCTTCAGCACGTTTAAGATTAGGTAATCTTAGTAAAGCGGCCACGAGTTCAGGAGCCGTAATTTCAGAAATATATTTGCCGGTACAAGTATGTGGTCCATAGCCAAAATGCATGTAATCAACATTGCGGTTAGGGTCAAATTTTTTAGGTTCTTTAACTTTTTCCGGATCAAACATAGCAGAAAGCGTGGCGGCATAAACCGTTGTTCCGGCTGGAATTTTTCGTTCGTTTTTCGTTCCCTTTCCAAGGATGGCATCTTTTTTGCAAAAACGCAAAATGGCTGGATTGTGAGGGTTGAATCGCAACGCTTCGAAACAATAATTTTTTACAGTTTCCATATCGCCTGCTACTGCTGCAATTTTGGCTAGTTTAAATTCTTCTGGACGTATAAGTAATTGATCCATCACATGAACCACCACTTTACTTGTATTTTCAACCACACCTAAAATGCAAAGAATATTTCGCAAAACCGCCTTGTCATCAAGCCATTCGTTATCCTTTTGATTTTTTATTAATCGATTCAATACGTTATCTTCCAAATCATCGGTATGTGTTTTTCGGTCCTTTATTAAACCCGAAATCCAAGCGGCTACTTCTTTTGAAGCAATCATCCCCTTGGCATGAATTTCCGGATCATTGTTTAAATTTACAAAAGCTTCATTAAAAATAGTTCTTTGCCAGCGCATCATATCTTGCTCATCAGCCGGAACTCCAAAATAATGCGCAACCAAGCGCACCATAGCCAAACGGGCATATTCATTTACGACTTGTACCTTTCCCATATAAGTTGAGTCATTAATTAATTCAACAGCAAGTTGTTGCATATAGGTTCTGATATTTGCAAGATCTTCGCGTTTTATAACCTGCTGTAACATTTTACGATCTCTTGTCGTTTCTGGAGATGCATCCATGCCCAAAATAAATGGATTGCCCATGGCTTCCATTTTATAACCGTCGATTTCGTAAACTGTGAAATCGCTTTCGTTCGACAGTACTTCTACCACATCGCGGTATTTTGTAACAAAAACATTTTTTCCAAAAACGGCCACTGGTCTTACATTGCGCAAAAACCCAAATGCAAAACGCAATACTGGCGTGCTTGTTAATTTTCCTTTTAGTGTATTTGAGAAACCCATTGTATTTTTTACTATTATTAAATTGAAAATTTAGGTTAGTTGAGCAATAAATTTCAAGGCTGAAATGCTCGGCAAAAAGAAGTAAGCGCCGCCTTTAACGGTTACAAATTCAGGAATATTGGTATAGCGTTTTCGAATTGTTTCACCTTGCGCACTGAACGTTCCGGTAGAATTAGATTCATAAATATTGCTGTGGTTGCCACAAAGAGGGTCGCGTTCATCGTATAATCCGTCAAACTTGGGATTATTAATCCAAAAATTTTGAACAAACTCAAACTGTCGGTTAAAATCGGAATTAAGACAAATAAAGTACAAACCTCTTTCGCCCGAAAAATCTTTGCTCTTAAGAATTTCCTCCGGATTCATGCTTTCAACCACAGGTTTTCCATACACTCTGCCGCGCCTTAAAATCCTATGCTTATTCGCAATTTTTTCGGCACCTTTAATACCACGATCTACTGCATCGCGAGGATTGGATCGACGAATATGCGCACCAAAGGGACATTTTATACCTTCGAGATCAGTTTTTTTGTATCCAAAATCATCGCGCTCCCCTAAAGCCGGATTATCAACTTGATGAGATAGAACCAAGGGCGCACCCGATGGCCACCTACCAACCATTTTGCTGGCTAAACTAATCATTTCATTTACATTGGTCGTGCTGTCACTATGATCGGTTTGGTCTTCCATATACCTCCAAAATGATTCTACATTTTGTTCTAGTTGTCTAAAAACGAGGTATGTACCATTCATACCTAAATTTTTTTGAGCTGAGTTTTCTGCAATTGGTTTAAGCAAATTAGCTTTATCGAGTTCGGCATCTACCGAAGGACTATCTGGTAATTGATTATATTCGTTATTATAACCTAAAATAAATTCGCCTGCTGCCAAGGTATTGCCTTCTGAGTCAATTCGTCCAAGACCATCAATGGTTGGTTGGGCTATGCCGTCGCGAAAACCAAAATGCTCCTTACGTTCGATTAAGTTAGAAGCGTCTAAATGATTTAAGAGCATTAGTCCATCGCTTTCAAAGGAAGTCTTGAGCGCGCCTGCTTGAGAATTTAGTTCTGTTTCATCCACAGCATAAAGCATTATAAGTATATCAATGCTTTGATTTGAAGTGCCTCCCCATTGCCACAAACTTGGATCACTACTGCCGTAATCACCCAACATTTCTTGACGATGTTTGGTGCACATGCCATCTTCAAGCTCGATAGGAAAAGTTTCGAGCGTTTTTTCATTTAAACCTAAGTGTTCTAAACCTTGATAGGTAAACGCAATATTTATGGCTGAAACGGTTGGCTTAGCATCACCAGGAGTAATTTTCTCCGAAATTCTTTTAAGCCAGATTTTGGCCTTTGAAGCATCTTGTATTTTTAGCAACAAGAAGCAAGCTGCCGGAAGTTCAGCGTATCCTCTAACAATAATTCCTTGTAAGTCGTTTTTTTCTATCTTTACCATGTCATTTGTAAATTAGTGTGTTTTGTTAAAATGTTTCAATTAAAAAAGTTGTAGCCATTCTTGTGTTTGTTTTGGATTCAAGTCACCATATAATCCTTCTCTGATGGCGGAGTTCTGATAAATATTTTTTACAGAAAGTGTAGGATTGGCGCTATACCAAACATCGGTAATTATTTGATTATGACGGGCCCAGTCCATAAACCCTTTCGCATCTTTTGCTCCACCTAAAACCATCAAGCGGGTTTTGGGATACCCTTCTGTATGTGTAAACATAAGTGTGAGCTGTCGGCCAGCTATATTGATAAAATCACGTAAATATCCTTCCGAATTTCCATCATAGTTACTTAAAAAAAGCATTTGCCGTCCCTCGCTAATTATTAGCCAGCGGGCAAAATGCACTGTTGGAATGCCCGAAAGACGCCCTTTGCTAAATAGATAAGGTGCAAGAAAGTTGGTTAGTCGCAACAAAAACATCATCGTGAGATTTCTCATCTTGCCTGCTTTGACATTACCAAACGCAGAAAATTGATTTTGAACCACGCCTGTTTCACAATCCAGTAAATTTCGAATATGGGTTTTATCAGCTTTGGGTTTCAAGTCTTTTTCGTTTATCTCCATAATTAAGAAAAAGATCATCCATATAATTATAAAAGGAATAACAATTGGCAAGAGTGCTATAAAAATTAGCAATGCCATAACGAGTTTTAAATAGTGTTTGAAGTAATGAGCAAAACCGGCTTTTGGTTCGGGAGTCTTAGCCCAGTTTAAATTTGCATTGTTGTTTACAAATTTTATGATTTCTTGACGGATTTCAGAACTTGATTTGGATTTAAACTCCTCTACATTGGTATCTAAAAAATTTTCAATCTGGTTTCTTAACTCATTTTCACGGCGAATTTGATTAACTGAGCGATTACCAGAACCCACGTAAAAGGTTTCAGCTTTTTTGTTTTTAGTGATAAAAAACCTTTTCAAAGTTTCCGGGTCAAAATTTCCTGCTGGAAACTCCACACAGTGCGAAAAAACTTGCCAAAAACCTAGTCCGGCGTGAGTTACCATTTCATCTAAGTGTTTATCGAATGGTTGATCGTAATTACTTGTGAAAGCCAAACAATCTTTGATTTCTTTGCCTTTGATTTCGGGACGAATATCAAGAACTACAAAGCGCGCAAAATGAATAGATTCCATCTTATGAAACGGAATTACCGGATTGGTATTGACATCTTCATCCATCTTTTTCAACAGTTCTTTCAACTCTGTCTTCATTCCGGGTTTAATAGTTAAAATGATGGATAAGGCTCCGTGTAAGGTCATTTTAGTTGTCTTTAAAGTTCAAATACTTTAATATAATTTTTCACTGTGCTCATTTAAGCGAAATTTTTATCGGATTTTCAATGAGTTCAATGCTTGGTAACTTTTTGGTAATAAATGTTTTGGTTGCTGGATTCCATTGCCATTTAGAAATTTCACGAACTCCAATCGGATAAATAACTAATTGGTCTTTGGTAAAATGCATCCGCAGGAAATTCTTATAGTTTTCAATTTTTATGGATGAAAATGCCTCGTTGTCATGAATATTAAAGAATCGGTTTGTAATGATTAAATATAAACCCATGATTAAATTTATAACCGGTCCAGCAAAAAGAAAAACTTCCATTAAAGTTAAAACCGAAACGCGCGTTGTATTCTCAAGAAATGATCCATAGCTAGGTGCAAGAATTAAATGATTGATAAAACTAAAAAGCCAAAAAGAAACACCCATCCACAAGGCTTGAATCAATCCATGGATTATACCCAATATCCAAATGAATTTAGATTTAGAACTTTTTGTATCGCAGAATTTATATAATCCAATAACCAAAACTATTAATAGAATTAAACTTGGTGGACAATTAGAAATAGTTTTTATATACAAACCAGCAATTTCTGTCAAGTGCGTAAAGCCTGTAATTTTCATCTGGGTAATTAAATCGACGTTTGTTTCTTTTTCAAAAACTAAAAAGCGACTATAAATATTCAAAAGCCAATCAAAAAGGACAAAAATTCCGGCTATAAACAAGCCAAAACTCCAATTATATTTAGGAAAAAGGACATTCTTCCAAACCAATTTTTTTGAATCTTCTTTGGATGGAAATGTTTTTTGAAGTTCAAAATCTCCACCTTCTCTTAAACCTGTTAATGAAATAGGCAAATTATGGGTGGGATGTAAAAACGCTCCACCTCCTCCGGAAGTTATTTTATGAAATTTTTTATTTTTCGGGTCATTAGGGTCTTTAGAACAATAGTGAGAGTAATGATGTAAGTCGCCGGTAAGATTGGCAATCAACTTGAATTTCTTTTTTGAAGGATCTTCTTTTACATTAACAATGAAATAGTTTTCAAAGAATTTCAAATTATGATAGCTTGTATTGTCTTTAACCGTATTACTATAAACCCAACTTGGTTCGGCGGTGCACAGAATTACTTGATCTCCTTCTTTCATCTTAGAAGACACAAAATTTCCAAAATAATTCATTTGTGGATGATCAATATCTGCATCAAGTTGTATATCAATGGCCCAAATCCATACGTCATCGGTTACCTTGATGGCGAAGTAACTTCGATTTTGACATGTTTTCCAGTTTCCTAAAGTTCTGTTTTGAAGAAATAGCTTCGAGAAATTGTTTAAACCATCATACCAATCATGATTACCGGGAACTACGAACATTTCACGCTCATCAATCCCTTTATTTCTGGGAAATGCAGAATCAAAAGGCCCTTCAAAACGGTTTTTATAGTCGGAGCGAGTCGCACTTGGATAAACCTGATCTCCACCCAAAATTAAAATTTTTGAAGCCGGAAGAGAATCGGCAATCCCATCAACTTTTAATTCTTTTTGTGCAAGTAAATGGGCCATAGTGTATGTGGAATCAAAGCCGTCACCAGTGTCAGACATATAGTCAATCCAAAGTTCCTTGCTGGAAGAATAGTCAAAACAGATTTCCTCATTTAAAGCACCAAGCGTTTCACGTTTATCTGCAAAAGTTCCAAAAACTCCAGATATAACAGACTTTACACCAGTTTTTGCCAGTTGACTTATATCAAACCAACCAACCATGGGTTGAGGTTCAAAGTCGGGTAAGTTGTTATTTAAATTGTTTGGCATAAATGAATGGAAAGGGATTTGAACTGTTTTTTATACGAATTATCGAAGGCAAATATAAAATAAGCACTTAAAATTCAAAGAAAAGTTGATAATTGATTAAAAAGCGTATGTTAAAAAATTTCATTGTGCATAACATTCAAAAGAAGGATGATATTGGACCTGACTCGAGTTGCAGCCTCCAAAGTCTCAAATATTTTATTTTGTTGCCGCAGAAAAGGCAGAGGTGGTTGCGTGTTTTTTATAAAATTATAGCTGGAATACTTGATTTTAGAGACTAATTTTTAATTTGGATTAATTTTAAGCACAAAGCATTCTAAATATTTCTTGTTCTTTTTATTTTAATTTGAAAAATGGAAATAAATTATATTTTTGTCAATCTAAAATGAACTCGCCTATAGTAGAAAATTACTTAACTGAAGATTAGCAAAAATGTCAATCAAACTTCTGTTTATAAAGAAGTTTAGGTTTTTTAGTTCATCTCTCTATAGAGTTTTCATTTTTTAATTTTTAATCAACGAATAACCAACCAATAATGATTCAAATAAATACCATCCAATTTTTAAGAAAGCGGCTCATGAACTATTCAGTTAAATGCAGTCTGCTGGCAATGGCAATTTTTGCTTACTCTAGCATTGCTAAGGCTCAACCTTCTTTTTTTAATAGTTCAGGAGGGACATCTTATAATGCAATTCCGTTAAATTCGGCCACCAACAAAGCTCAGTATATTTATGGGCCAGGCCTTTTTAAAACTGCAGGTGCCACGGGTACTGCTGCCCCAGCCGGTCTCATTACGAAAGTTTATTTCAGATTGGGCACTACGGTAAATGCTAGTGCTAATTATTCCAATTTTACTATTTCACTTGGTCAAAATGAGGGCACTTCCACAGCTTGGACTACCACGACTTTTACAACTGGATTAACCACTGTTTTTTCTGCAACGAGTTTTGCCTTGACAGGAGCCACAGCAACATCTTGGTATGCAATAACATTAAGTAATCCATTTCCTTATGATCCATCAAAATCTTTGGTTTATGAACTGAAAGTATCTGCAGGAACCGGAAATACAATTGCAGAAATAACAACAGGCGGTAATCAAAAGAGAAGTGGTACTAATTCTGCCTCTACAGGAACTGTTGGCACAGGATTAGTAAATTTCGGAATCGATGTATTTGCTTCCAAAAATGACTTAGCTGCAACCGGTATTGTAGGTTTAGGAAATACTTGCGGTAATGCTTCGGATCCGGTTTTTGTACAAATAAGAAACACTGGGGTGGTTGATATTCCATCAGGTCAAAACATTCCAATAATAATGGCTATGACAGGTACAAGTTCTGCTACACTTAACGCCGTTTTTAATCGTGCCATCAAGGCAGGCAATTCCGATACGATTCATGTTGGTAGCCTAAATACAATCAATATTACAGGTTCTGTAAATTTAAAATCTTGGGTTAAATTTGGTTTAGACTCAGTAGTCGTAAATGACACAAATATTACCATTAAAACCTTTTTAGGTCCTTCTAAACCTACAGTAGATTATAATTTTACCTTGTTTTGCGACTCTGTAAAATTTACGAATGCAACTAAAGATGTTTGCAATAGAGTTACCGCTTATAAGTGGGATTTTGATAATGGCAAGAGCTCAAGCCTTGCATCACCTACTCATTCTTACAGTTCTGCAGGTACTTACAATGTTAAATTAATTATCTTTTTCCTATCAGGATTAAAGGATTCTATAATAAAGAGGGTAATTATTAACTCAAAACCTCAAACTAACTTTTCATTTACCAATCAGTGTTTTGGTACAGCCATTGATTTTAGTAATTTCTCTTTTGGAGTGGCCTCTTATCGATGGACTTTTGGAGATGCAACATTTAGTACCACCACAAGTCCAAGCAAAACGTACTCAGCAGCGGGTTCTTACACCGTGAAACTCGTGGCAACTTCTCCAAATAATTGTAAAGATTCCATGAGTAAATCGGTAACTGTTTTTTCAAAACCAATTGCTGCCTTTAGTGTTTTAAATGCATGCGCAGGTTCCGTAGCTAATATTAGCAACTCGTCAACCGGTGGTGCTAACTTTAGTTGGGATTTAGGTGATGGCACCTCTTCTAACTTTTATAATCCGGGCAAAACATATAGTACAGCCGGTCCTTATGGCATAAGTTTAACCGTGGTATCTTCTCAAGGATGCTCTGATAATACAAGTAGATCTATTACCATTTTTGCACTTCCGGTTTCAAACTTCAATGTGCAAAACAATTGCATTGGGGTTGCAACACCATTTTCCAGCACTGCTATTGGAGCCAACACCTATCTTTGGGTGTTTGGTGATGGCGGTACTTCAAGTTCATCAACTCCAGCTAAAACATATACTAAAACAGGTACATTTAGTGCATCATTAACCGTTACATCAATCAATGGTTGTAATCATTCATTAACTAAACCTGTGAGCATTTTTCCTCGTCCGCAAGCAAATTTTTCTTCAAAAGATGCCTGTATAGGTTCGGCAATCGATTTTGTTAATCTATCATCAATGCCAAGTGGAGGAGGAGATTACATTTGGCGGTATGGCGATGGTAATACTGGTTCACTAGCGAATCCTACCTATAAGTATGCTGCATCAGGACCTTACGATGTCCAATTGGTTGCAGTTTCGAGCGCAGGTTGTAGAGATTCTGTGCAGTCACGAATAAGTATTTTTGATAACCCTAAAGCTAGTTTTACAGCTTTGGATGTTTGTGATGGTCAATCAGTAAAATTCATCAATACATCTAGTGGAGGAACAATTCAAAGTTGGGAGTTTGGCGATGGTTCAAAGAATAATGCATTTAGCCCTTCTCATACATATCCTGGGCCAAATATTTATAAAGTTGCACTCAAAATTACCAGTTCAAATAATTGTACCGATTTATTTGAGGGTAATGTTACCGTTAAGGCAAATCCAGAACTCTTGTTTTTCACTTCCGATCATTGTTTAGGGACTAATGTTTCCTTTACAAACCTTTCGTCAGGTGCAGCGTTATTCACTTGGAAATTTGGAGACGGTGATTCTTCGAAAGTTGTTCAGGCAAGTCATACGTATAAAACTCAAGGAAACTATTCGGTAAAACTTAGAGGAATTTCTGCTAAAGGATGTATGGTCGAGCAAACTAAACCAATAACTGTGTTTCCAAGACCAGTTGCTTCATTTACAGCCCCGGTTGTTTGTCATGGATTAACAACCCAATTTGCAAATGCATCTACCGGTGCAACTAACTACACATGGAATTTTGGCGATGGTGGAGGAAGCAGTACCGCAAGCAATCCTGGATATCAGTATCTTAATTCGGGCAATTACAAAGTAATCTTAACCGCAATATCTTCAAACAATTGTACCGAAGTATCTACGAGCACTATATCGGTTGCTGCGTTGCCTATACCAATATTTATTGCTCAAGATATTTGTACAGGACTTGAGTTAAAACCTGTTAATGCCTCTCAAGGCGCAATCATTTCTCAAAAGTGGAATTTTGGTGATGGAAGTAAAGATACCACCCAATCACCTAAACATATTTACACCGCTCCTGGCATCTATAAAATACAATTAATTGTGAATACTGGTTTAGGATGCAGTGATTCAACGATTAAGACAATCTTGGTATACACAAAACCAATCATTAAAGTTAGCAATAGTTCAAGTGTTAGCAAGGGCTTTAGTACTCAATTGTTTGCAAGTGGTGGTACCGACTATCTTTGGTCACCAGCAATTACGTTAGATAATCCTATAAGTCCAACTCCAACGGCAACACCAACAGCAGATACCCGTTATTCAGTGTTGGTTTCAAATGCTTTTGGATGTTCAGACACTGCTTCTGTGAATGTTCTATTACTTGAAGATTTCGCTATTATCCCGAATAATTTAATAACTCCAAATGAAAATGGTCAGAATGATAAATGGAAAATTCAAGGTATTGAATTCTATCCACTTGCGAAAGTTATGGTTTTTGATCAATGGGGAAGAATTATTATAAGCGAAGAAAATTATAAAAACACTTGGGATGGTACTATGAATGGAAAACCATTACCGGATGGGAGCTATTTTTACGTTATAACACTTCCTGGAACAGACAGACAATATAAAGGTATATTGAATATATTAAGAAACTAAACCAGTAAAAAATTCATTCAATAAAACCATTTACCACAATATTTTTAAAATTAATAGATATGAAGAAAAGTTTATTTACAACCTTATTGGTTATAATAGTTGGAGTTGGAACTTCATTTGGTCAACAAATTCCTATGTTTAGTTCGTTCACTATCAATCGATTTATTATTAATCCTTCTTACGCGGGTTTTAATGGTAAAACGAATATTTATGGCATTAATCGTATTCAATATGCTGGTTTTGGGGGTGCCCCAGTTACCTTTATGATGACTGGTGATGCGGGCTTTAAAGACAAGAAGTTTGGTTTTGGTGGAATGCTTTATTCTGATAGAAACAATTTGATTGCGCAAAATGGGTTTCAATTAGCATATTCCTATACCATTAAATTAGGTGAAAAATGGAATTTAGGAATGGGTTTGAATGCAGGAGCCGTTCAATGGAACCTTAATTTTGATCAACTTAGAATTGATGATCCTTCAGAAGCCGTGTTATCTAATTATAGATCAAACGCCACCACTTTTCGTTCAGATGTTGGGTTCAGAATTAATTCAGACAAAATTGAGTTTGGAATTGCCCTACCTCAAGTAGTTACGAGTAAAGTAAAGTATAGCGATTATTTAAGTAATTCTAGTGGACAATATGCTTCTATACCGCATTATATTGCCAATTTGAGCTACTTACTATCTCTTAAAGAAAATGTTACACTTAAACCAATGGTGGTAGTTAGAGGAGCTAAAGATGTTAAACCTCAAATTGATGTAATTGGATTATTGGATTGGAAGAGTAAGGCATATGCCACTGTTGGTTACCGCACTGATTATGCCGTTACTTTGGGTGGAGGTGTTAGACTAGGGAGAGGTGTAACCTTCGGTTATAGCTATGATAGACCAATTAATGCTATTAGTAATTATTCATCTGGCAGTCATGAAATTATTGTTGGAATTACCTTAGGCGACAAATCTGCTGAAAAACCTGAACCTGCCAACAATTTGAGTAAAGATGCAGAGGCAAAGTTGAGAGCCGATATGGAAAAGCAAATTCAAGAGAAACTTTCAACTGAGTTTGAAGCCAAAATGAAGCAAGAAATTGACCTAAGAATAAACAAAGCTGTTGATGAAAAAATTGCCAAAGCGCTCGAGGGTAAGCCTGCAGTATCGACATCCACAGATGGAAAGACAACACCGAGTTCAACAGCTACCTTAAGCAAGGATGAAGTTGAAAAAATCAAAAAGGAGATAGAGGAAAAAATCCGAAAGCAAATGGATGATAGCTATGCCAAGCTTATTGATGAAAAGATCAAAAAAGCCAACGAGAGTAAGCCTGTTGTTCCTGAAACACCTGCACAACCGAGTAAGGAGGAAACAGAAAAATTACGTAAAGAAAGCGAAGAAAAAATTAGAAAGGAAGTAGAGGATAAGCTTAGAAAAGAACTGGTAGAGAAAATTAATACAACGGTTCAAGAGAGATTAGATAAGGAAACTCAAAAGGCAAAAGAAGAAGCACTTAAATTGCCTAAAGAGTACAAAATGACTGCTAAAGACAAGTCTAACCTTGATTCTTTAAAATTTCAAAATCAAGCCAACGAAAAACGAATTGCAGATTTAGAAAAGCAATTAAAAAGTTTTCCGGAAAGTAACCGTGTCGAAAATGAACAAATGAGAGACATTAGCAGAATAGTTCATCAAAACGATATTGAATTAAAAAGTTTTAAAGAAGAGAATAAAATTATTTTGGATAAGGCAGCGGATCCACCATCGAAAAAAACTGACAAGGTTGAGACATCCGATGAAACATCAAAATTTGTTCTTGTCTTGGCTTGTTTCAAAACTCAGAAGGAGGCACAGCAATACCTAAAGCTTGCCGCTCAAACTTTTGAATTTCCAAATTGTAAAATTTTAAAACCAAGTCAACTTGATGGTTGGTATTTTGTATATCAAAAGTCATTCGATAAGAAAAAGAAAGCTTGGGAAGCCTACGAAAAAATATTCGAATCTCAATCAAATACCCCAAAATATGTTTGGATTTACGTCATGGAATAAGACATATTAACTAAGCTTTAGATATTAAGAGGAGAGGGGACGTCTTTTTTGAAAGACTATGATTGGCTTTTTATTGAAGATCAAATTGACAAAGGGTAAACTTTAACTTTGTCAATTTGAGAACTTCAAGATTTTTAAATTTGTACGAAATAATTATTTTACTAGCCCAAATTTCATTGACAGTTGTAACTCCTAAATTTAAAATAAATATTAGCAGAATAGTGGAGTCATTGACATGGGATAGGCCGAAGTAAAAGGCTAGATTAGCGGAGATAGTAATGGCTTTGAGAATTAACCGCAAAAATTAAATAATCTCATAGATTTTGCCAAACGCCAATGAGGAAATAAATTGGGGTGTTCTTTAAACTTTCTTTGTAATTACCTTACTGCTACATTCTTAAAACCCTTCTCCCTTTTTACCATTTACAACTTGCATGCGTTGAATTGATTCCATTCTTGGCGGATATCATCTTTCAAGAATTTGTGATAATATCTAATAATTACTACATTCATAGGATTGATGTCTTTGGCTTCAAAAACAATTTTTATTGGGCTTGAAAAGCACTTTCAAAATGTAATGACCGCTGAATTCATTTACGTATTTTGTACAATAAGAAAATATACCGGCATACCAACAGTTATATTTATAGGAAAAGTAACTGCAAGCGCCATTGGCAAAAAAAGTCCAGGATTTGCTTTAGGTACTGATATTTTCATAGCCGCAGGCACAGCAATGTAAGAAGCACTGGCAGCCAAAACGGCAAACATAAATCGATTGGTAATGTCTTGAGTTACAAATGAACTTAAAAGCGCAATTACGCTCCCGTTAACCAATGGAATTACGATTGCAAAAATTAACGGAAACCATCCGAATGAAAAGAATGCCTTTAGCTTTTTACCGCTTGCAATACCCATGTCTAATAAAAAAATAGCCAAAAACCCTTTAAACAAGTCGTTGGTAAACGGTTTAATTCCCTCGGCTTGCTTGGCACTAGCTAGATAGCCGATAATCAAACTCCCAAGAATAAGCAACACACTACCATTGGTAAAAGAATGTTTTATCGCTGTTCGCTTCTTTATTTTTTCACTTTCAACTTTATTAAAAACTGAAATTAGCACAAGCCCCATTATAATTGCTGGCGATTCCATCAAGGCCATAATTGCAACCATATAGCCATGAAGATTCAATTGTTGAGATTCGAGAAAGGAAACAGCGGTAACAAATGTTACAGCGCTTACCGAACCATATGCAGCGGCAATTGCACCCGCATCAAATACGTGCAGTCTTCTTTTTAAGATAAAAAATGTGTATAGGGGAATTACTAATGAAATAAACATTCCGAAAACCATAGACCATCCGATTTCACTCGTAAAGGTTTCATGCGATAGTTCTTGCCCACCCTTAAATCCTATGGCAAATAAAAGATACAATGAAATGAATTTGGAAGAATTAGGGGGTATTTCCAAATCACTTTTTAAGTAAACAGCAATAATGCCAAGAACAAAAAATAGTAATGCAGGGTTTGTTAGGTTTTCGATGAGGAGGTTATAATTCATAAATTTTATTGTAGGTATTTTCTATTTCTATTTCCTCAAATATATTCTTGTGTTTTAAAGTGATGAGACCTTTTATTTTAATAGAATTTTTAGAAATGGAACTTTCAATGTTTATTGAGTTCATGATTTCATTTGCTTGTTTTTTAATATTTAATTCTGCAAATGTAGTTTGTTGATTAAATACATTTTTACCTTCGAAATCTGAGAAATAATATTCGATGTACAATTCTTCAATTGCTTTTTCAGACGTCAAACGATATGATTTTTTCTTATTGATTTTCCGTTTATGAACCGACATGAAGTATCATTTATGATATAAATTGTTTTTATCTTTTTATGAATAATTAAGCGTTTTACTGCTGATTCGAGTTCTTTTGGCTGTAATAATGCGCCAAGGAATGTTAAAAAAGAAAATATCATTCCCGTATTTATTCTGCAGAAATAGCTTTAATCTGGAGAAGGGACAAACAATAAATAGTTTATTTGCCATATTTATCTGGTTTTCGAAAATTTAAGCCGCATTCCTTTTTGATGTTCTTTAAAGTTTCCACGGTCAAAAATAACGGCGCCGTTCACAATTGTTTTAATAACCTTGCTTTTGAACCATTGATTCTCGAATGGTGACCATTTGCATTTGTATAAGATATTTTCTGAATCGACTTTCCATGGATTATTCAAATCAATTAAAACCAAGTCGGCATAGTATCCTTCTCTTAAATATCCCCTTTCTTTAATTCGATAAATTTCAGCGACATTGTGACACATTTTTTCAACTATTATTTCTAAACTTATTTTGCCTTGGTGATAAAGTTCAAGCATTGCAGGTAAAGCATGTTGCACTAAAGGACCGCCAGAAAGTGCCTTAAAATAATTTCCACTCTTTTCTTCTATAGAATGTGGCGCATGATCGGTAGCAATAATGTCTAGTTTGTTTGCTAAAAGAGCTGCTAACAATCCATTTTTATCCTTCTCGGTTTTTATTGAGGGGTTCCATTTTATTTTGGCCCCAAGTTGTTCGTAATTCTTATCAGAAAACCAAAGATGGTGGATGCAAGCTTCTGCTGTAATTCGTTTCTTATTCAAATCAATTTTATAATCAAACAAATTAGCTTCAGCTAAGGTTGAAATATGCAATAAATGAAGCCTGTTATTATGTTTTTTTGCTATATCCAAAACACTCTTTGTCGCTTTAAAACAAGCTTCCTCGCTTCTTATAAGCGGGTGAAATTGAAAGGGGATATCATCATGATATATCTTTCGGTATTTTTCAATATTACTTTTTATGATAGTATCATTTTCACTATGCAAGGCAATAAGTGTTTCACTTCTTGCAAAAAGTTTTTCAAGATATTCTGGATAGTTTGCTAAAATTCCCTCGTCATTATTAAAGTACAAGCCATCATCGGTTATACCGCAAACATTTTCCGAATCTGTCTTAAGTGCTTCTTCCAAATTATCTTTATTTATTCCCATAAAAAAGGAATAATTGGCCATTGAACTTTTGGAAGCAAGGACATATTTTTCTTCCAATAATTCTTGGGTAAGGGTATTTGGAATAGTATTTGGCATGTCCATAAAAGAGGTAATGCCTCCAGCAATTGCCGCTTTTGATTCTGAATAAATGGTTCCTTTTTGAGTAAGCCCTGGCTCGCGAAAATGAACTTGGTCGTCAATAACTCCTGGCAGCAGATATAATCCTTCTGCTTCAATTATGGTTGAATTTTTGGCTTCTATAGAAGCTGCAATAGTTTCAATTCGATTATTTACAATTAATACATCTGCTAAAGTGATTTTTCCTTCGTTTACTATATTGGCATGTTTAATTAAAGTTCTATTCATTATGTTGTTTTATGGATTACACACATCACAGTGAATCGGATCTTCTACCATTTTTCCATTCGGATATTTTTCTTCTTTGTTAAAATTGCATTTAGAACATGTAGAAATGAAACTTAATGTTGACCTAGTTGGGAAATTGCATAATGAGCAAGGCAGTCCATACTTAATATCTGTGACTCCAAAACCGGGAAGCTTGCATTGTGGACATTGAGAAATTATTTTGGATGCTAATTTCTGTGCAGTTTTTTCTATAACCATCATCCGGGTAGGGTTGTACATTGCACGCATATCGGTTTCTACATAGGCGTTTCTGTTATTTTTGGTAAGATTTTCATAAACATTCAATAAAGTTTCCCAATCTGTAATGCCTTTTTTTAAGTTAGAATAATCGTTTGTATGTTTTCTTAAGATTAGGCCGTGTGAAGGAAATTGAGCCGCTTTAGCAAAATCTTTCAGTTCTTTTTCTGATCTTACTTCTGCTGTATTAAAATTGGTCTTAGTGCTTAATTCACGAACAATAATTTCTAATTCATTTTTCTTGTCTATAAAAATTAAAAACTCATCATCTGCAGGTAAGAAGAAAATGGATGGATGAGGACCGAAAGATCCTTCGCTTGCAATCGCCATATCGCAATTAGCCAATTCCATAGCCAGAATACATTTTTTTCTTGCGGTTGTTATTGGATCATCTTTTCGATCAACTTCCCCAGTAAATGTTCCTAATTCATCGGTGTCGAAGTTTGAAGAAACGATGCAGTTAACCCCCAGTTCTTTTTCTAAAATTGGTGCAATTGCTTTTTCTTTTTCGTGTTTAGTAGCAATAAGTAACGTTCTGCCCCAAAACATTTTAAATTGTTTTAATAACGTTAATCACTATCTCCGATTTTATCTCAAGCTGTTCGCCCTTCTTTTCGGCAGATTCAATAATTTTCAAAATTTCAGCTATACTTTTTTTCAGTTCAGGAATTCTTTTAAAAGCATTTTTATCATCTTTTCCAAAACGCTCTTGCGTACTGAAATTTTTCATTTGATGAAATTTTATTTTATCTGAGAATAAATTTTGCAATATTTCACTACTTTCTTTTATTGAAAAATTGCCATCGATTAATGTAAATATGTGTTGATTTGTCATTGTTAGTTTGATTTAGAAAATTTATGAGAAGTAAATGCACCTGTAATAATTCCACATGAAGCCATTAGTTTACTAGTAATTAAGTCACTTATTACGAAAGCCATTACTAGGAATAGAACCATTAATATTAAGGACGAATAAATTATTATAGTTGTCTTATTCATTTGTTTATATAATGTTTATGATTGCATTTAATTTAACTCCTTTGTTCGTTGAACCAATATTGTTTTTCAATTCAAACAAGTCTTTTTGAAGTTTTTGAATTTTAACTTCGCTTGCTTTAATATCTGCTTCATCTTCAGCTTTGTTTATTTTATTTTCGTGAAACTTTATTTTAATATGAATCAATTGAGTGATTAAAGCCAAGGCTTCACTAGATTTGAATTCACCTTCTATCAATTGTATATTCATTTCACCATCTTTTAACTTATTGCCCTTGTCCTAATGAATAGCCTGCTTTGCCATTAAATTCATAAAGATTTTCTGTTTTAATGGTGTCAATATTTTCATTTATAGAATTTTTTAAAAGTTCAATGATATTGGCTTTTGTTATTTCGGTACCTTCGGTGGGTTTGAATCGGCATCTCCAATGATCGGTGCAAAAAGTCTCTTTAAAACCATCAGGCCAAACTTTAATTCCTCTGTTTGAAATCATTGTAAGTTTTATGCCATTTACTTCAATGGATTTTACTTTTTCGGCAAGTTCATTTGGGTTAGCTTCATTCCAATGCACAAACACATCAACCCCAACAAGTTGTTTCTTTGCGGCTGGTTTTCGTTTGTATTTTGGCAAGTTCAACGCAGTATTGTTGGCATATACTACAGGGTTAAGAATTGTTGGTTTTTGGCCAAGATTAGAAATAACAGCCATGGCAAATTCTTTGGTTCCAACTTTTTGTTTGCTTGTGCCATCTTTATAAATGTCATACGTATGAATGCCATCTTCAATAGTTTTTAACCAAGCATTTTGTATTTTTTCAGCCACTTCTGTTTGACCAATATGATTTAACATCATAATTGCACCTTGCAACAAACCCGATGGATTGGCTGCATTCTGTCCGGCTCTTCTGGGAGCAGATCCGTGTATAGCCTCGAACATAGCACATTCCTCACCAATATTAGCAGAACCTGCCAAACCAACTGAGCCGGTTATTTGAGCAGCAATATCCGAAAGCACATCGCCGTATAAGTTTGGCATTACAATTACGTCAAAAGCTTCAGGGGTGTCTGCCATTTTAGCCGCACCTATATCAATAATCCAATGTTCATTTTCAATTTCAGGATACTCCTTTGCTATCTCGTCATAAACTTGGTGAAACAAACCATCTGTTTGTTTCATTATATTATCTTTGGTAAAACAGGTAACTTTTTTTCTATTTTGTTGTTTAGCATATTCAAAAGCATAACGCACTATTTTTTCACAACCAGGGCGACTAATTAATTTTAAGCATTGAACTACTTCGTCGGTTTGCTGATGTTCAATGCCTGCATATAGATCTTCTTCATTTTCTCTTACAATAACCAAATCCATTATTGGATGCTTGGTTTTTACAAAAGGATGTAAACTCATACATGGACGAACATTAGAATATAATCCAAGAAATTTCCGAGTGGTTACATTTAAACTTTTGTAACCGCCTCCCTGCGGTGTCGTAATTGGGGCTTTTAAAAAGATTTTGTTTCTTCTAATCGTTTCCCAAGATTCAACTGCTATGCCAGATGTGTTGCCAGCTAGGTATACTTTTTCACCCACTTCAATTTCTTCAATTTCAATTTTAGCGCCAGCGGCTAAAATAATTTTTAAAGTGGCATCCATAATTTCTGGACCAATGCCATCGCCTTTTGCAACTGTTATTTTTGTCATTTGATTACGCTTTTTTTATTTTTTAATGCGGCAAAGTTGGTGACAATTATCCATAAGTATTTATATATATTTGTAATGTCATACATAAAATATATTTATGAAATATACTTTAAATCAACTTCAGATATTTTTGAAAATTGTGCAAACACAAAGCGTTACAAAGGCTTCGGAAGCATTACATTTAACACAACCAGCTGTTTCTATTCAACTTAAAAATTTTCAAGACCAGTTTGAGATTCCGCTCACGGAAATAGTTGGACGAAAGATTTATATTACAGATTTTGGTCGAGATATTGCAGAATCGGCAGAAAATATTATCAATCAAGTGTATGCTATCAATTACAAAACGATGGCATATAAAGGGCAATTGACCGGCAGGTTGAAAATTTCTGTGGTTTCAACAGGCAAATATGTAATGCCTTATTTTCTTTCTGATTTTATGAAAGAACATAACGGTATTGAGTTGCTAATGGATGTAACCAATAAAAATAAAGTTCTGGAGAGCCTCGAAATTAACGAAGTCGATTTTGCTCTTGTATCTATTTTGCCAAGTACACTTAATATTGAGAAATTAGATTTACTTCAGAATAAATTATACTTAGTTGGTAATACAAATTCAGAATTTAAAAAGGGACTTAAAACCAAAGAAATATTTGAAAACTTGCCATTGATTTTTAGAGAAAAAGGATCAGGAACTCGTCAAACGATGGAAAGTTTTATTGAGAGAAATGATATATCAGTTTTGAAAAAGATGGAACTTTCCTCTAATGAAGCGGTAAAGCAGGCTTTATTAGCGGGTTTAGGTTATTCAATAATGCCTCTGATAGGAATTAGAAATGAATTGCACAATAAGGAATTGCAAATTATACCGGTTATAGGTCTTCCAATTATAACAACATGGAGATTAGTTTGGCTAAAAGGAAAAAAACACACTCCAGTTGCATTGGCCTTTCTAGAGCATTTGAAAAGAGAAATAAAATCTATTGTGCAAGAGAAATTTACTTGGTATGAACAATATTAGAGCCTTGACCTAATAAGGCCTTGTTTATGGACCGTGAATGTTGAGTTACTTTTGTTTTAAAGGATGCCTTAGATTTTCTTCTGCTTTTTTTTATGTTTAGCTGATTTAAATTTGGCGATTTATACTCTTACCAAAGCCTTAAAGATTTGGTAATATGTAAATTATGTAACTTATTATTTTGATTATGTAACAAGTCTGATGTGCGTTGTTACGAAATTTGCTTTAATTATTAATCACCCTTTAAAAAAAAGCAAATGAAAAAAAGCTACTCATTAATCTTAGTCTCCGTTCTTTGGTCACTGATACCTAAGTTTAGTTATGGTCAAGTTCCAACCTTAGGAGCCACTGACAGTTTTGCCTTATTTACTGCAGTAGGAGCATTTACAGTAAACGGAGCAAATACAATCTTTGGTGATGTAGGAACAAATAAGGGCGCATTCACGATATCAGGTAGTCTTACTCTATCAGGAACACGGCATGTGCAGGACACAGTATCAAGTATAGCGGCTACAGATGTGTCAACTGCCTACACAGACTTGACTACGTTGACCTGTGATAGCACGCTGACCACTCCATTGGGCAATAATCGGGTATTAGTTCCTGGTGTAGTTTATTGCATTACAACTGCGGCTACCTTAAAAGGAAACCTAATCTTGGATGGGCAAAGCACCGCAGGCTCAATATTTAATATCAATATTGACGGAGCTTTATCCACAGATAGCTCATCAACCGTTACTTTAATTAATGGGGCATCTTTCTGCAATGTATTTTGGCAGGTAAATGGAGCTGTCAATTTAGGGGTGAGCTCAGTTTTTAAGGGTACAGTTATTTCAAATGGAGCAATAAGTTTACTGGATAAGGCACAACTTTACGGCAGGGCGCTTTCTGTAGCAGGTGCAATTTCAACAAGTAACAATGGTGTTGTTGGTTGCGATGTATCAGGAAACCCTTTACCTATTCAATTGATAAAATTTACTGCTAAATCTATAGATGAATATGTTCGGCTCGATTGGTCAACAGCCACTGAAATTAACAACAATTATTTTTCAGTTCAGCGTTCAGTGGATTTAATAACTTTTGAAGAAGTAGCTAGAGTATCGGGTGCTGGAAATAGCAGTGTAATTCTTAATTATTCATTTATTGACTACTATCCTCACAAGACTTTTTCCTACTATAGGCTAAAACAAACGGATTTTGATGGTAATTTTACGTATTCAGACATTCTAAAGGTTAAGGATAGGAGAATAGAAACTTTCAGTATTTTTCCCAACCCAATCGGTCCGTTGACAACGATCCTTTTAAAAGAGGGCACAACAAGTAAAAATATTGAAGGTGAGTTTAGGTTGTATAATATTTTTGGACAAGAAATAATTAAAACAACCGTTTCTGAACAAGTGACTAAAGTTAAAACAAACAACCTTATTTCTGGAATATATTTTTATAAAATAATAATTGACAACGAAATTATACAAACAGGCAAAATGATTTCTAATTGAAAAGCAGTTTTTGAAAAAGTATTAAATGACTTGCCAAAACATGAGAAGAGTGAATGTCGTTTATAATCGTTGTTATATAATTATACTTTAACTCCAAAAATATAACCTACTAATGCAGATAAGCCCATCGCAATTGTTCCCCAAATCGTAATTCGTAAAATGGCTTTTACTACACTCGAACCACCTGTTTTTGCCGCCATCGTTCCTAAAATGATAAGAAAAATTATTGTAGACGCATATAGCCAATATTCCATACCTTTTATTGGTGCAAAAAGAATAACTAAGAGAGGTGAAATGCCGCCAACTGTAAACGCTGCTCCTGATGCGATTGCCGCTTGTATAGGATTTGCTTGACTAATTTCGTTTATGCCTAACTCGTCTCTAATATGCGCTCCTAGTGCATCGTTCTCTGTTAACTCAATGGCTACCTGCATTGCCGTTTCTTTTTTTAGTCCTCGCTTCTCGTAAATTTGAGATAATATTATCAACTCTTCTTCTGGCATTTCTTCAAGTTCCTTTATTTCTCTTTCAATGTCTGCTTTTTCGGTGTCTGTTTGAGAACTTACAGAAACATACTCTCCTGCTGCCATCGATAATGCTCCAGCAACAAGTCCTGCAACAGTTGCTAAAATAATAGGTTCTCTTGTTGAACTTGCAGCGGCAACACCTATGGCAAGACTTGAAATAGATATTATCCCATCGTTTGCTCCCAAAACAGCGGCTCTAAGCCAATTGCTTCTGTGTATATAGTGATTATCTAAATAGTTGTCAATTGTTATCATTCTATCTTTATGGTTTTTGTCTTAAAATTAGGCCGAAAGTTGATCTGTCTGAAAAAACGAATTTAAAATAAAATTTCCAGATAAGTATGAGTGAATATTTTAAAATTTCCATGACTTAATCCTTGCGTTTGAGTTTTTTAAAGTTTAAGAATTTGCAGATGGATTTGAGGGGTTTTTTAAACTAAAATTCATTTTTAACACTATACCTTGCGTTATTTTAGCACAAAAAAACAGTCTTTTGAACTTTTCCTGTATTTTGAGTAAATGCTAAAAGTTACTGATGTTCTTTTAAACCTTTTTACGTGATACTTCTTATTATAATTTCTTAGTTGTCTTTAAGGTCAATATTATAATTTGTATTATTCGATTGCTTTCGGAATAGTTCAATGAAGTAACCTATTTGTAAAAAGTCTCGGCCTGTTTCATCGTTAATTTTATAATCGAATTGATGTAAATAACCAACTTGTAATGTTGCGGATTGCGAAGATTTGAAATTGAAAGCAATTAACATTCTGTTTCTTTCAAAATAGGGTTCTTTATCTGTAAAAAAAAGTTCGTTACTTGCACTAATTTGAAATGGTTTATACTTGTTTTTTTCTTTACCAATTGGATAAGATATACCTAATCTGTATCTAAAACGATTGCGATAACCATTGCTGGTAAACCTTAATTCTGCTCAATATCTTTGTTCTAATTTCAGTTTTCCCAATGATTGAAAAATAATTATTTGAGGCCAAATTCTGAATTCATTGTTGTTTTTTGGTATTACGAAATTACCACCTTCTTTATAGGTTTGATAACTACCGGCACCAAGAGATGAGGTAGCGTTTTTGTGAACTTTGAAATTAACTCCCCCCTTGTATTCATAGTAGTGAAAGTTAGCGTAAAATTTTAAAGAACATAATTGAGCTTCACTAAATACGCTCCACTTATTGTCAACATTATATTTTAAATTTAAAATGTTCCAGCTGCCCAAATCAAAGTTTTGAGCAACAGAGGTGCTTATCAATATATTTAGAATAAGTAATGCAAATAATACGCGTTTCATTGCGGCATTTATTTTGAACTATTTTTTTTTTCGATGACTGAAACTGGTTTTTGAAGTAATAAAGAGTTTGGAATTGTGATGGTTTCGCCCTTTTCCGTTTTAAGATGAACAAAAAAATAGGTCAAATCAGAAACTTCACCCTCAAATGGATAATCTTTATCTAAAACTTTTATTGTATCACCTATTTTTAAAGGATGGTTAAAAAAAAGTAATAAACTTGAAGTAATATTGGAAAGCAATGACCACTGAGCAAAAAAAGCAATGCCTAATGCTGTTAAAATAGTGCCAACAAAAACAGCTATTTCATTTTGCTTAAGCCCCCATATTGCAGATAAAAGAATTATGGAGGTAATAAAAGACAGTAGGTGAACTGCCTTGATAATCATTTTTCTTCTACCTCGCTGTAAATGAGTTTGTTTTAAAGAATTATTAACAAATATTTTAGTAATGTAATGAATAATAATATAAAAAGTAAGAACTACAAGAGTCTCAATTATTTGAATTTTGTAAGGTTCCATTTTATGTAAGAGTTTTCTTAATGTATGAGTGTATTTAATTGTTTAGGATGTCTTCTTAAAAGAGGCCCTGCGTCATATTTTCAAAAGTATTGAATTAAATATATCTGGTGGAATATTTAATCTGTAATGAAGCTGTCGTATCATTTCTAACGAGAGTATTCTTTTTCGACTAAGGATTTCGCTTGCCCTGCTCGTTAAGCCGACTATTTTAGCTATATCACTTTGATTATATCCTAAATGTTGCATTCTAAATTTTATGACATCAATTGGAGCATCAAATCTAATGGGAAAATAATTATTCTCGTGTTGATTTATCAAAATATCTAATACTTCAAGTTCATAACATAATGGAGTATCTTTCTTGGAGTTAAAAATTATATCAAGCCTTTCCTGTGCTTGAAGATAGTAATTCTGGGATTTTATTGCTTTACATTCACTTTAAATTTTGTAGGCGTTTATTTAACCCTGTTTGCCCATGAGTAACGATTTGTATTATCCAAATCATTTCTAAATAAAACTTTTAATATCAATCTATACTTGTTTCCTTTGTTCTGAAAAAACACTCCGTAAAGTAATTCCAGAATCTGTTTTCCCTATAAGGCATGCGAGCTGAATTTTAGTCCTTGATATAATGCTTTTCTTTCCCACATCTCCTTTTGGAGTTTTCTAAATACTTCAAGATCTTGCGCTATTTGGGTCTTGAAATTATTAAATCCTACCAGCTTTTAATCTAAAACAGATTTTCTAGTGAGAAAACAGTTCGACAAATCAAAAAATCAAGATGCAGTAAATATAGAGTAGCGATGCAACTATGGTAGTTGTTCATTTTGAGCAACTTAATTATGATTTGTCATATAAAAAATTATATTTGTGTTTTTGTATGATTAAACTTTGCCATACATATTTGTTCATTAGAAGGTTTATATTCCTAATAATTTGTATTCTTTCTTTTAACCAAAACCTTCTGAGTCAACAAAAAAACAAACCGTGTCAAATATCGGGTGATATGGGATTGTATGGCGATTTCTACCAAATGAATTCTGATACACTTGGATCTGTAGCGCCCCGCAGACCTGATGCCTTGGGCAGAATTGTGGTAAATGTGTCCATTAATATCAAAGATTTTTCAATGCCAATTTCAATGGCTTTGCCAACTGGGCAATTTGGTGTAGTTATTCCCAATGTTCCCAAAATTCCCAATGCTCCATTTTTAAATTTTAAGCAACTAGTGTTATGTTAATCATCAATTGACGGATAAAGTTTTTTTAATTTTATTCTTGCTTTCTTGTTAGTAAACTGCCAATTAATTTTACTATTCTTATTATTTCTTTGAGTTTGCCAAGCTTTAACTTCTTCTTTGATTTTTTCCATTGTAGAAATATGTCGGTTTAAACATTGTCCATTCAATGCATGCAATTCAATCTCTGCCATGTTTAGCCAACTGCCATGTTTGGGGGTGAATACAAATTCAAACCTATCCCATATTCTTTTTGCCTCCTTTGGTTCAAATGTTTCATAAAATGCAGATGCGTTATGTGTTATAAAATTGTCCATTACCAAGGTGATTTTTTTTGCTTTAGGGTAATGCTCATCAGCTATTTTTTTTATAAAATTTGCCCAATCCTTCTTTGTTTTAAACTCAGTTACTTCTACAAGTCTCTTTCCCTTCAGAGGCTCATTAGCCATAAATATATTTACTACTCCGTTCCTTATATATTCATAATCTACTCTTTCTTCCTGGCCAGGCTTCACACCTGTTGATGGTCTGAGTTCCTTTATTAATTGCTTAGGGGATTCATCCATGCAAACTACCGGATAGTCTTTATTATAGGGCCTTTTATAAACATCCAATACACGTTCCATATTTGCCACAAACTCACCATTCTTTTCTGGAGCAATCACCCATCCCTTTACTTTCCAAGGTTTAAGTTCGTTTTTTTTAGAACGCTTCTTACGGTTACGTGAGAAATGCTTTCAACATACTTTAATTCTACCATCTTGTCCGCCAATAAACGAAGCGACCATTTTGCATAGCCTTTGGGTGGATCACTACAACAAAGTGTCACTAATTTTGCTTCGGCCTCACCATCCATTTTTAAGTCATAAACCCGTTGCGTAGGACGTCTTTCCAATACACCCTCAAAGCCCTCTTCAACAAATTTTTTCTTTACCCTGTCAATTGTTCGCATCCCCACTTTAAGCACCTGACTTATTTGTTCATTGGTTACCTTCTGAGAATACTCGCCTTCATCACAGTTTAAAAGAATGTAAGCAGTACGAAACGTCTGAGAGGTGTGTGAACCTTTGTTTATAATGTCCTTTAGTTCATCTACCTCACCTTTGGTTAGTTTAATTCTATAAAGTATCATTTGTAAGTATTTTTTACAAATGTACAAATTAAATATTACGTCATATTATATTTAACTTAACACTAGGTGGGAATTTTACATGGAATTTTACTTCAGGAACTGGGACAATTTCTCCCTATGGAGCTAATAATTCATCAGCTTCTGTAATATTTACAGGTGCCGGACCTTGGATTTTGGAAGCATCACAAACTGTGAATGGTTGCACAGGCACAAAAACACTTTCTATATCGAAAGTGCCTGCACCTCCAGCAATAACACTTTCGCCAGGTGCAAGTATTTGCAGTGGAGGATCTATTACCGCTACAGTAGCGGGAACAATTCCTCCAGGGGGATATATATGGAGTGCGACCCCAGGTGCAGTTCTTACTGGTGGACAAGGTACAAACTCAGCTACTTTTACCATTAATAGCAATGCAACTCTCACTATTACAAGTTGCGGAGGAAGTAGTACAATCAATGTAACAGCAACGGCAGCCACGGTTACGATAACAAAAGTTAACGGAGCTTGCTTAGCAATCTTAACGGCTTCTCCAGGTGGAGGTACTTACAATTGGTTTTTAAATGGCAGTCCTGCCGGAATTGGCAACCCATTTACGGTAACACAAAATGGCACATCTATAGTTCAGGCTACTTACGGCACCTGTTTAGCGACCAACCAAATTATTGTAACTGGAATTACACCTGTAGTTGCCACTATTTCAGCAATTGGAAATATATGCAACGGAGGTTCGGTAACTATGCAAGCTCCAATACCAGTAAACTGTCCAGGTGCTACATTTCTCTGGAGCAATGGTGCTACTGGCCCCACTATGACTACCAATCTACCCGGCAGTTATTTTGTAACAGTAAGTTGCAGTAATGGTTGCAGCGATGTGTCTAATGTTATAGTGGTAACTTCTTGCATACCCGCCCCTGGATGTATCCCTGATTTAATAATAAACACTAGTAGTTGCCCTAATCCAGTGGCTTTAACTACAAATGTTCCAACAGGCTGCACTCCTGTTTCCACTGCCTGGTATTATGGCGATGGTTTTAGCGGTTCTACCGGAAATCATCTTTACACCAATGCCGGAGCTTATCAAGTTTATGCTGTAATGACGTGCAGTGATGGAACAAAACATTGTGATACAGCTATTGCAACTGTGCCTATGGTAGATTCTTTTACCAGTGTGGTAAGTTGTGGTGTAAATGCATGGATTATTCAACTTCAGGATGCCTCGTTGTATTTGCTAGCTTATTCAGGTTATACCAGAACTTGGTCTACCACATGTGGCACTTTATCTTCAACTTCTTCGCCTAGTCCAACGTTAACTGTTCCATTCGGTTGCAACCCAACCGTAACTTTAATTATCTCAAAAAATGGCTGTACGCTTAGCGAATCATTTGCATTTAATTTTCCAACTACTACGTTTTCTATACTTGGAGGGCCCAATGTTTGTAAAGATGCACAAACGGTTTTTAGCGGCAGTTACACAACAGGTGTGCTTTCTTATGCATGGAATTTTGGAGACGCCACAACAGGTGTTACAAATCCAATAACACATGCCTATAATGGAACGCCAACTAATCCAACCATCTCATTATCGATTAAGGATCAGTATGGATGTATTTTTACTACATCCATACCAATAACTGTTTTAATTCCAACTGTATTAACAATTACGCCATCACCCATAGTAAAAATATGTCCCGATTGTTTACCACCATTAACTTTAAATACAAATCCTACGGTTAGTTTTACAGGTTTTCAGTGGTTTCAAAATGGGGTTGCAATTTCAGGTGCAAACAATGCAACCTATCAGTTATGTACTTTTAATGCATCCGGAAATTATACAGTATCGGCTATTAGCAATAACAACAATTGTCTAGTAAAATCGGATACCATAAATGTAGTTTATTTACAAAAACCAATTGCAGATATTGATGGTCAATCAGTACAATGTGCCACAGGAAGTTCTCCATGGACAATTAGTGCACAAAACATCGGGGGCAATAATCCTAACTACACCTATAATTGGACTTGCTCAGGTCCGAGTTCAGTGACATTTAGCCCCGATAATCTTCAATATTATGCCAGTGCAACTGTTACCCAATTAGGTACTTATCAGTTTATTTTAACTGTTACAGATACTACAACTGGATGCGTAGCTAAAGATACTTTCTGCGTATATTTATATTTAAGTCCATCAGTTACTATAGCGCCAACTGGATATTTGTGTGAAGGAATAAATCATACCTACACAGGTACAGTTACGCCTTCCAATCCTAATTATATTTATCAATGGAGTAATGGGGTCGCGGGCCAAACTATGACTACGGCTCAAGCGGGCAATTATTCGGTTACTGTGGTTAATCCCATAAGCGGTTGTTTTGGAATAAGTAATATGGTTACCATTAAAAGACGTCCGTATTTGGCTTTGTTTCCTTTAGGTTGTGATACTTTGTGCGACACTGCTAAAATTATCCCTCCATTGCCATTAGGCCCAGGTCAAACTTATAATAGTGTGTATGTTATTAAATGGTTTGTTGATGGAAATTATCATTCAACAGGCCCATTTTTAAACCTTTCGGGATTGGCATTGGGTCAACATCAAATTACAATTCAAGTTAGTTATCTTACCGATAGTTGTGTTGCCAAATCAGGCAAATATGATTTATTTATAAAGAATTGTAACTGTAGTTGTAAAGGCAGTAGCTGGGGTGAAATTACCATGAACAAAGCAAATAATTCTGAAATAAAAGCCATTGTAGGCGTAGAGGGTTCAAAAAAGCTAGAATGCAAAAAAACATACGAAGTATTGTGTAATCAAACATATAAGATAAAGGGTAGATACAAATGTGCAGATACAACGTGTAATGCACTTGTTAAATATAAACTGCAACCACCTAGTGGAGTTGCTACAACCGGAAGTTTGCTATTAACTTTTGTTCCAAGTTTACCTGGTACTTATACTTTAACGCTTTACGGTTGGTGTGGCTATAAGATTTGCGACAGTTGTATTATTAAATTTAAAACCAATTGCGATAGCAGTTCGTGCTGCCCTTATGAAATTAAGGTTAACCCTAAAAACCCAACGTATACTGCAAGCGTAAATACAACTTTAGTAAGTAATAATTTCTCTATTACTATTCCTTCAACTATTAATATTACCGAACTTAGAGCTAATGTGGTGAGTTATTCAATTGACGATAATTACAAAAAAGAATGTATGCAATGTGTTAATCTTCCTTTTAGATGGGCAAGTGTTTCTTCAGCTTTAAATATAAATACTGCTCCACCAAAAATTACAATGTACGGTGGTTCAGTGGTTCCATCATTTAATGGCAGTGGCACAGGTGTTTATCAAAATCCCAGAGAAGTAATTTGGAATAACGGAAGTAATTTAAATGCTCCAAATATCACGAATATAGGTATGACATTTATTTTGCCACCAAAACCAGCCATAGATTGTTGCGAATTAAGAGGAAAGATTTGTGTGAAGTTTACCTTTAGAGATGCTAACTGTAAAGAATGTGAAATAATAAGTTGTTTCGAATTTAAAATAAAATAGAATTTTAGAAGTAAATTTTTAAAATCGGTCTTAAAAATTATTTTGAGACCGATTTTTTCAAAATTGTGTTGTGCCAAAACTGGAGACAATGCGCAAACTGACCTACTGATTCCGCGTTAAAGAGGTCCACCTATTCCGCAGCAAACTGACCCACTTGAAATTTATGAACGCTCTGCCGTTTTGTAAACCATTATTTCTTGAAACATTCGTATGCTTGGCATACCTATCGATTGACAGGAAACATGGCAAACCAAAACAAATTATCAAACACTACATCCACAAGCAAGGTACCCGAAAAATTACCGACCTGACTGCAATTTCCCGCAATACGGTAAAAAAGTATATTGCACGTTTCAAAGAACTTCAAAGGCCTTGGGATGAGTTTTCAAAGCTTAATGACCAGGATATGGGCCCTGTTTAGACGTGCCTATCGTGTCGGATCCACCGGAAAGAGAGCGGGAAATAAGTTTTTTCCCTACGCTGAAAAGCGTTTAAAGCGGCCTGGCATGACTTTTAAGATCCTTAAGGAGGAACAATCATCACTCGCCTTGACGGCTTCCGGAGCAAAGGATTTTACAAGCAATAAAGGCTTTAGAAAGGACTCTCGCATCCATCGATGGATATGGTTTGTAAAGCCGGTGAAAAAATGTTCGTTGACTTTACAGGTAAAAAATTAGAACTCATAGATTCCTCCACCGGAGAGGTTAAATCTGTAGAAGTTTTTTGTAACCATCTTGGGTGCCAGTCAACTGACTTATGTTGAGGCTGTTGAAAGTCAGGACAGGGAATATTTTATCCGGTGTTGAGAGAATGCACTTCACTTTTTCGGAGGAGTTCCCCTGGCAATTGAACGGGACAATCTCAAATCAGCAGTCATAAAAGCCAGTAGATATGAACCGCACCTGAACGTTAACTTTGAGGCCTTTGCAGAACATTACGCAATGGCTGTATTGCCTGCAAGGGCTTATGAGGCAGAGGATAAATTATTGGAAGAGGGAGCTGTAAAAAATTACTTACAACAGGATCTTTACCAACCTTCATGGAAAGCAATTTACAGTTAGTGCCGAGATGAATAAGGACATCTTGCATCATCTGGAGAATCATAAACTCAATGAGTTTCATGAACGCAATTCATCACGCATAGATCAGTTCAATGAAATTGAAAACAATGTCCTTCAGCCGTTGCATCCCCTGCGTTTCGAGATGAGTTAAACCGCTATGGTTACAGTAATGAAAAATGGCCATTTATGTCTGCATTGTAACAAGCATTATTACATTGTTCCATACCAAAATATAAGATGAGGATAGACACAGGAAAGGATCAACCATAAGCACCTCTCAGTTGCCAGTAACCAATTGGCATGAGGTAATAGGGGAAAGAACCATGGCTGATGCAATTATGGATTTATTGATACACAATGCTCACAGAGTAGAGCTCAAAGGAGAATCGCTTAGAAAAGGATTAACTAATAAAATTGATAATCAGGTGGAATTTAATAACTAAAATTGTAATAGTAAAATGGGAAAAAAACCTTCATTTAGGCCGTTACTTTAGTGGGTCGATTTAACGAGGAATCAGAGGGTCAGTTTGCGCGGAATATCCAGTTAGGACGAGACATTCTGTTTTGCTTTTTCAGTGTTAAGCCAAGTCCGAAGGATATTACTATGGTTGGGTTTGCACGACTCAAACTCATCGATGAATTTCGAAGAGGCGATAAAACATTAAATGATATTGTTAAACAAGCCATTCATTCTTGCGATTTTGCTGAAGCAAAATTCACCCAGCCATTTCATCGAATAAAAAGTTACTAAAGGAAACATTTAAATAATCTTAACGGGTTCTATAAATTCAGGCGTATAAAATTGCCGTCTAAAGTTTGAACCTTATTAAAATTTCTATTTATATTCTTTTACATATAAATTATTTGTTCCAACTGAATTAAAGCATCCAATATCCCAATAAGCATTTGTAGCGCTGCCATTCGCAGATTTTGCCCACAGACTAACCGTATGACTTCCTGAGCTTAATCCACTAAAAATGCCTGTGATACTTGCTGCCGCTGAGATTCCTGCGGTTCTTAATAAAAAAGTTGCATTGCCAATTACTGTTGCAGTCCCATCTATTCTTAATTCATACACAATTCCTGTTGCACCAGTGAAAGTTTCAGTATAAAGATTTGTTTGAAAATTCAATTCTATAAATGAACCATCTGATAATTTGGAAAAAGAACCCAAATCTCCAATTTTTTGATAGGTTGTAGTTACTGCGGCAAGGTTGGTACATCCTGGAGGTTGAATCGCAGATATTTGAGTTGAAAAAATATTAGCCGCAAACATGGCATAAGGCACACTTAATAATTGGCTAGTGCCAGCAATCGTGTATACATTTCCTCCCAATGGATCAGTTTCTGTTTTTATAAAGTAAGGACCTTTTGACCAGTTTATAGCAGAAAAAGTTCCTGTAACTGGTATGCCACCGCCTATTTCAATGGTTACTAATCCGTTTGCATTAGTTGTAGGATTAGGATTATAGATTTCGACATAAACCTCAGTACCTGTGGCTGTTCCCTGTAAGATACTTATTCTCATTCCTACAGATTTGCTTGTTACTAATGCGTTACTTGAATTGCGTACAACCGCCTGATAGCTCATTTTTTGTGGTGCTTGAGCAAAGACACTTGTAGTAATTATTACTGCCGATAAAATCGTAATTAATTTTTTCATGTTTATTAATTTTTTATTTTTTTATGATTTTAAACGTTTTTATTACTTGGTTGTTTTGGGTTATTCTTAAAACATAAGTTGCGATTGCAAGTTGTTCCATTGCGATATTGGTAATCTTGCCTGTAACTTGTTTGCTCTCTAAAATATTTCCATTTAAGTCGTAAAGTTGATACAATAAAGCCTTATCATAATTATCAATTTGCAACATCAAATAATTTGTTGTTGGATTGGGATAAGCTGAATAATTAAGAGTGATGGCTGTTTTTTCCAACCCAGTTGTTATTAAAATCTCATAGGGCTGTTGAACACCTTGGGCAACCGAACCTGAGGTGCCAGTAAATGTAGTGTAAATAATTTGCCCAACTGAGTAAGCTAAAGTGCCTCCGCTACCCGAGGCATCTCCGCCTGTTGCAGGAATGGCTTCTTGCGCTTGTATTCCAGTCAGTCCAAAGGCTAACATTAATACCGCACATAATTTTAACTTTTTGTATCTCATTTGTCCTCCTTTTTTAATTTTAATCTACAAATATAAAAATTCTGTTTAAATTCTTAGTTTCTATTTTTTTACGACTCTAAATCAATAGAGTATTTCTAAGACACCATCAAATGACAGACTAGCAATTCTTAGGTTTATTCTCAGAGTGCAACGTTGGAAGAAAGAGAACAATAATGTAAGTGGTGAGTGCTACATAAGATCTTGAAAATTTTACACTATTGACAAAAGTAGTTGGGAATCAAGATCCTTCCAATATCAAAACAGGAACATTGTGCTTAGACGATGCTTTAGAGCAGTTTTAATTCTCTTCAACTTAAGATTATCTGTATCATTGATTATTAATTAATCTCCTGATTTTATAAAATATTCACAGCTTCTTAAATATTAATATAGTTTGCTCTAAAGTCATGTTTTCAAACCAAGATGATACTTGAAGACTAAACTTTGAAAGAATCGTTAAGCCACTCGTGTCTGCAATATTCAAAAAACGACCCTTTTTATTTTAAAGCAAGGTTACAATAGTTTCAAAATGAGCTTACAAATATTCTTCTATTACCGATTTATCATTTTCTAAATGAAATTTGTTCCAAGTACTTTCTTGATTATGTCGGAATGATACTGCAACTCCCTAACATTCGTTGGAAGTTGATCTACTGCTTCATTTTTTAATACTGATTTTGGCTTTAATTTTCGCACTGGTCTACCTTGAAATTTTGTGACCCACAAATGTATTAATCTAAAATCAATACCATGCTTTAAACCCAAATGGCGATAACTCTCCTCGCCCAATAAATACTCGGCAATAATTGCCTCTTTTTCTGTTGATGTTTTTTCTGCCTTTTTCATTCTGTTTACACTTTAAAAGTGTAAACCTATTTTAGGACGAGACAGTCCACAGTAAGGGCAATGTGTCCAGAGTTTTTCTAATTGACTAAAACATTTGTCACAGTTGATTATTTTTTCTACAACCGATTGCATTGGAAGACCAGTTTTAACTGTAAACACATCGGGAATTTCTTTTAGAAAACTTGATTCATTACCTTTTTCAGTTATTAAAAAGAGTTTGTCTTTTGCTCTCGTGATTGCAACATAAAATAGTCGCCTTTCTTCTTCTAAAAGCAAATCGTGATTTGCTTTTTTAATTACTTGGAAAATTCTGTCTTCAAGCCAAATGTCAGGGAAACCTCCGTAACCTTCTGTCAAGCCAAGAATAAAAACAACTTTTGCTTCAAGTCCTTTTGCTCCGTGAATTGTTTTTCCTTGAACTTTTATGTTTTCGTTTTTGAAACGGAAAAAGTAAGGTGAATACATTTTGCTCCTGCGATAGAGAAACAAAATATCTTCACTTGTCATTCCCTCTTCTAAAAACTCATTCACTTTCTCAAAGCAGAACTGAATATTTTCTTCTTCGCTGTTACCTGAGTAAACGACAATCTTATGTTCCGACTTTTTTGAAGCATGTATTTCTTTTTCAACTTTAAATTTGTTATGCTTGATTACTTCGTTGCTTGCTCCAACAATGTTTTGAGTACTCCGATAATTTAAATTGAGTTTTACAACTTTTGAATTAGGAAAGTGTTTTTCAAAGTCAATGATATAACTGACATTAGACCCTCTGAAACCATAGATGCTTTGCCAATCGTCACCAACACAAAAAAGTTGTGTCTGGTCAGTGAGCATTAATTTAATTAACTCTACCTGTAAATTATTTACGTCTTGAAACTCGTCAACTAAAATGTATTGATATTTGCTTTTGTACTTGTTGGCAATATCTTCTTGATTTTTAAATAGCGAAGTGCTTCGTGAAATTAAATCGTTGAAATCAAGATAAGATTTGTTGGTGCAGTATTGAATATATTTTGCAACGATTGGGATTGCCAACTCATAAAAATTTCTCACTCTTTCGTGTTGGTCTTTTCTTGCGTTTTCCAAGACGGTATTTAGGTCAATGTTCTCAACCTTTATCATGTCGGTAATACGAATGATTTGAGTGACGAAGTCTTTTACATGGTCGTGGTAGTTGTTGAATTCTTCTTTGTAAGTGAGCGAAGCAATTTTGAAATGATTAGAAGGCAACCGATTCTTTACAACCTTGTCCAAAGTGTGATTGAACAAAGCTGAATCTTTAGTCATGCTTTCATAAGTTTTCACAAATGTGAATCCACCTTTTTCAAATTGTTCTTCTTTGTCTAGGGTAGCAAAACTTTTATCACTTACATGTTCAAGGTAAATATTTGCGTCTTTTATAAAGAAGTCTGGACGAAAGTAAAAGTCCTTTATGTTTAATAATGGCTCATACTCATATTTAATACTGTGTCTGTAAAACCAATCGGCAATAAACTGTTCAGATTTGGAACGCACTTTTGTCCCATCAAGAGTTGTAAAATACTTGCCGTCTTTCGACAAGTATTTTTTCTGTTTGTTTTCTAAGTGGATTTTGTCAATGATGTAATCTAAAATGTATCGTTTGAGTTGAAGTAAAAATTCAGTGTCCTCACATTGCTCAATTAAAAGTTTGTGGATGACTTCAAAAACTGTCTCAGGTGCAACATTCTTTGATAATTCATCTTCTTCATCTCTTTTTTCATCTCCGATGATTTTGAATTTGTTGTCAAACTCATTCACTCCGTAGTTGCGCAAGATACTATAACAAAAACTGTGAAACGTTCTTACAGTTAAGCCGTCAATCCATTTGTATTTTTTTATTTGCGAAAATCTTTCCTTGTCCTTGTCCGCTTTACTCATGTGTTTGACAACCAACATGCTTTCATATTGTTTTGTGGTGTCGGCTGAAATGATTAGGCGATCAATCATTTCGTTGGTTGCGTTCTTTGTGAAAGTGATTGCAAGAATGCTGGAAGGACTTACGCCTTTTTCTTCAATTAAATAAACAAGTTTCTGCAAAAGCGTTTTTGTCTTGCCTGAACCCGCGCCCGCTAAAACTAAAAGTCTCTTGTCTTCACTAACTACTGCTTCTCGTTGTTTGTCGTTAAGTGCGCTTAAATCTGTCTTTGTTGCTATCAAGTCTGTCTGTTTTAAGTGTCTAAGTTAGTAAAGTCGGTCAAATGTTTCGGTGTCTTTTTAGCATGACCCCTAACGGTTTTGGTGTAAGAAGCGTGGCGGCATCGGAGCTACGATACTTTTACCTAAACGCAAATGTACTTGAAAAACGACACTTTGCCAAGTCAGCAAATTAGCCATGATTTCTTACACCGTGTTAGCGGCTGTTATCAAAATATTGACACCGAGATGTGAGCAATTGCTTTACGAATTTCGACTCAAATTTTGCATT